>Ga0114931_10000019_pt1 | contig 153399 bp, 122 predicted proteins | sample 2SBtaG_FD_89579 | JGI IMG/M metagenome (GOLD analysis project Ga0114931, IMG submission 89579) | Deep subsurface microbial communities from Kolumbo volcano to uncover new lineages of life (NeLLi) - 2SBTROV14_V59a metaG | ecosystem: Environmental > Aquatic > Marine > Volcanic | place: Kolumbo...
TGTATATCATAATACAACACAATCAATTGCAGATAATACAAATACTATTGTACAATTTAATACTGTGGTCGATAATTCGAATTCTATTTATAACACAGGTACATATCGCTTTACAAATACAACTAGTCGTACAGAATATTGGTATGTTACTTCTTATGTTAGTTTTACAGGTACAACATTTGCTGGAGCTGTTATGGCAGCATGGATAACAAAAAATGGACAAGTAACAACTGATAGACGATATGGTCAAACTTCATATGTAGGAATAGGAACAGAATTTAAAATTGCTTCGGAAGCTCTTATTAAAATGGCATCTAGTGATTATATTGAAGTTTATTGTTTTCAAAACACTGGGACCGCAATAACTATTGGGTCATCATCATCAGCTTATGATCAAAGTTATTGTCAAATTCGAATTTTAGCTTGATTGGCGATCTTCAAGATAAATATTTAAAGAGTTTAATACTAGATAGAATATCAGAGAGTATAAAATTTCTAATATTTAATATATTTAGATGTGTGATGTTGATCAATTAAATCGCACATATATAACCTCTAAAGAACCAAGCGCAATTTTTTGGAGTGATGTGAATTGCCAAGGCACACGATTTGAACTACCTCCTGGACAATATAATAATTTGAATATTGACGTAATACGAGGTGGCTACAGTCCATTATATAGAGGAATTTCAAGTATGTGGATTCCTCCTAACATACATTTGCATGCTTATTCTTATCCTGATTTACAGCAAAAAGGTGCCTATGGAATATATGGTCCAGGATTATATAAAGATTTACAAAATCCACAAACAACTCCATTAAAAAATCATCAAATAACAAGTTTACAATTTCAACGTATTAATAGATGGAATGAACATCTCGTTAATTGTTGCTCAGGAAAAACATCAAATAATGTTGGACCAGATCAATGTGGTTTATACTGGGGAAAAGGATCTAAAGTTAATGAATGTGAACAGATTGTAGGCGATTTTTGTAAATATAGACCTGATGATAAACGATGCAGTTGTTATCCCAAACCTATTCAACCGACTGATACATCAACTATGCGTATACTCAAGTCACGGCCAATATGTTATTCACAAAATTGTCATTTGTATGGTTATATCCCAGAATCCGTAAAGAGTACACAATGTCCACTAATTACTATCTGTCAAGCTAGTTATAATGATGATCAGTTAACAGATTTAGTACGTCGAGATTGTGACGAACCATCTGATGAACCATCTGATAAACCATATAATAATCCATATAATAATCCATCTGATGAACAACCAAGCATATCATCTCAATCATCTAATGATATCTTCTCAGATATTAAATCCAAAATTTTAAATCTGTTGATTCGTTTTAAATATTTAATTTTTATTATATTTTTGGCCATTTTATGGATTAATATAGATATTTCAGATAATATTAATCAACAATATACTTAAAGTTTAAATATTATATATTAAATTTGATTATAATATTAACAATAAAATGTCTGTGCCAAATATAACAAATCAGATAAGTATCTCTTTAAATTATAAGCAGAAACAAGCTATTAAAGCTTTAAATAAATTCATTATGGGAAAATATCCAAATATATTGCATTCGTTTTTATTATTAGGTCCAGGTAGATCAGGAAAAACAACAGTTATTTTAAATATGTTTCAACAATCTGATAAAAATTTGGCTTTTTGTGCATTTACAAATAAAGCAACTCAAGTCTTAAAAAATATGGCAAATAAATATAATATACAATTTTCGGCCCATTTTGCTACAATTCATAAATTATTTGGATTACCACTAGATGATTTAATTATAAGCTACTCTGATAAAATGATAGAACAAATTCGCCAATATGATATTATTATTTTTGATGAATGCTCAATTATACCAAGTTATATATATAATCATATTGAACAAATATGGCAAATTATAAAAAATCGATATGAGAAAGAACTCAAATTTATATTTTTAGGTGATTATTGGCAATTGCCGCCTATTAATGAAGATCATGGTATAGTATTCGCAAAAGCTATTCAGCAAAATTGGCCAGTTATAAAATTATTTAAAATCATGCGAAGTAAACATGAAAAGATAGAAAAAATTCATAATAATTTATTTAATCTCATTAATCAATTTCAAAATAATAGGAATCAAATTATTCAGAATTTTTTAGTTCAGTATCCATATAATATAATTTCACCACAAATAGCTGAAATATACCCCTCATATGATAAATTTATTTCTAAATATATGAACTATTTGACTCAAAATAATACAAAAACACAAACTAATAAAGTACATTTGTATACTCAAAATTCTATTATATTAACATACACGAATACTAATCGTCAAAAAATTAATACATCAATACAAAATATTATTAATGCGAGATATGATAGACCTATGATTAATGAAATACAACCTATTATATTTTATCCCGGAGATAGATGTTGTATTGAACAGCCTATAGAACTATTTGCCATTCGTGAAAAATCTAATTATATTATGCTTGGGGAATCCTTAGATCAATATTTATATAATGGTGAGATATTTATAGTTCAAAACGTAATAAAAACTCGAGTTAAAACAGATATTAATAAATATAAATATATACCAAGTTATTTTAATTGTCAATTATTAACAATTCAAAAAATACATAATACTCATTTAAATCGGGATCAACAAGTATTAGATTTACCCACATATAAAATTATTCATATTGATTCAAATGAATATTATAAAGCATGTAATATAATTAAATATAAAAATACGCCAGAATTATATCAAACCATTATTGGAAGTCACAATCATAAATATCCAATATTGTCATATGGTTATTGTATTACTATACATAAATCGCAAGGTAGTGAATGGGATCATGTATTTATTAATTTATGTAGTATTAAACATTCAATTAATTCATCAGAATTAACATTTAAAAAAAATAAGAAATTTATTTAGAGCAACATATACAGCATTAACTAGAGCGAAAATGTCGGTTTATATCCTTTGGTATAAATAGTTTATTCATCAACCGATTCTTTTTCGACTAATTTTATTTTAGGTTTTTGTTGTTCAGCAATATAATTTTTTGTCATATCATATAATTCTTTTTTATGATTGGTTTTAACATATTGATAGTAAGCGAGTTGTTGTGCTTTATATAATTGTTCTTTATCTAGATCTTTCCATTGGTCATGATTTTCTTTAGCAATATTTTGTTTTACATTAGCCGTAAGATAGATATTAAATGTTTTAGGATTTTTTTTATACATCATGGTAAAAAATTCTTTTACATTTATTGGGCGAGTTGTTTTTGTTGTTGATTTTTCTTTTTTATTGGGCGTAACGACTTTTTTGACAGGATTTCGTTTTCCTTTCGCATTAACTTGAATTTGTTCGTGGTTACTAGATTTAGTTTCAATCATATTTTCTTGTTCATCTTGATTATCTAATTCATCTTGATTATCTAATTCATCCTGATCATCTTGTTTATTCGACTGAATATCTAATTCTTCATCTAATGGAAGTTTATTCTTTTTTGAACTAGATCTCTTTGCCGGTTGTTTTTTCGGAGTCTTAGATTCAATAGCAATAGGTTTATTTAAATATTCTTGTTCGAAGCAATCGATTTTGCCACTTAATGTATCAATTTTTTCATTTAATGATGCACATTCAACTTTTAATTGTGTGGTTAATTTTGTTAGTTCTACAATTTGAGTAATATTAGTTTTTGTTTCATGTTCAATTTGATCCAAAAGAGGTTTTAAAGAATTAACAATTTTTTGAACAATAGGTAATACAGATTTTTCGGCTGACATTATTTATATTATACAATAATCTATTTTGTTTAATAAAAATTCAAAATTGGTAATTTAATACCACATATGGGGTTCTTCACCATATGCATTTGTATGACTAGTTTGATAATCATCTACTGATTTATAAACCATAAAATTTTTATAAATATCTGTAGCTTCATAATAATTACTTAAAATTGTTTTAAATCGCCATGGGTATTTTTCTTCAAGATAAAATAAATATTGACGAGCTAATTTGAAATTTGGAAAATCTTTTTTATCAACTAACCATTGGGCAACTTGATCTAAAATATATGGTTGTTGATCTTCAAGTGGTCGTAAATATAATGCAAGGGCATTATAAGACATTTTAGATTCTATATATAATACTAATATGGATAAAAATATTTAAAAATATAATCTTTAATTTTTTAAAGATAATTTGTTTTTATATTTCACGAAATTTATGGTGTTGTTTATAATAGGCATATGGATAATATGGATAGTATGATTTATTATCAAGATTTTGCATTTTTTTATCAAGTATCATGTCTTTATAAACTCCTATCCAATAAGTATCTTTAATAGGAGTTAATTTAAATGATTTATTACGAAAGAATTCAATTATGTTCCATAAGTATTGAATTTTTTTATTTAGTTTATCAGATGAGAAATATCCAATAGTTTTAATAATACGTACGATCCATAAATCAATAAATAAAAATCGGAGAAGAACCCATTTTGTTCCAATTAATATATTTTTTGTTAAAACAGCTGGGATAATTTCAAATTCAGCACAGTTAAATAAATCTAAAAATGGTTTTTCCACAATTCCTCGTGCTGTTTGTATTTTTAAATAATATGTTATGCGCAGCGTTCTAAAATCTTTAGGAATATGCAACGATTGTTCTTTTTTGGTAATTTCAAATGATGTTAATTGCTGAGCATAATATTTTATTTGTTCTAAGACCTCATCAGCAGTAAATTTGCTTATTATTTGGATTTTTTCATGATTTGGGCAAATTGATTTATTATTTTGTATATCATAGACCCATGGACCAATGAGTATTATATCTTGATTCTTTGTAATCCATTTCATAATTAAATCGACTTTTAAAACCTCAATAATTTGTTTTTTATATTTTGGACAAGCTATTCGTCCTCCTAAATAACCTTTTTCTTTACGATTGGATACTTGTTGAAATAATTGATCTTCGAATTTAAGCATTTCATCATATGTATCATATTGACTTGGATCATATAAAGAATGATAAATATCAATTAGTTCAATTTCACTAGGTATATAAAGTAATTTATTAATTTGTATTGGATGAATTAACTTATATATGTCTTTATATTTCTGAATTTTATAAATAGTAGCAACTTGGCGTAAGTTATATTCAATAACAAATTCTTCATTTTCTTTAATTGTTTTTAAACGCGTATAATGACTATTTATATCTGATTGCATTTGTTGATAAATCAAATTAGTTAATTGATTGGCATCACATAATGGATTAATAGTATATAAGTAATATGTTTTTTTATAAATATTATTTTTGGCATTGGGTTGATTAATTAATATGTATTTATTACTAATAAGTATTTTATTTTTGGCGGCATATTGCTCAATAATTTGCCAAATATTATTATATTGATTTCGCTCATTAGCAATTACTTTGAGCGCATTTTTTTCAATAATATCCATAAATTGATGATTTAATATATCTGCAAATGCCATAAATCTATATCATGTAAAAAATAATAAAGACTAATTTATAAAAAAAAATATTAATATAATAGTTTAAGGATATTAAATTTGTTTATTCTTCTTTCGTAAGATACTGTGAAAATACAACAGATTGAGTTAAAGATTGGTGCTCTAGAACATTAGCTTCTAATGAATCTTCTAATGAATCCTCTGATTGGCTTGAACTCTTTGATTGGACTGGTTGACTAACTGATCTAGTTAAAACCGATTTTGAATGCCCATTAGAATGTTGATAACGATATTTCACAGCAGGATTATAACGACTAACAATATAACATTTACTTTGTTTATCCCAATGAATGTATACATACCCAGTTAGTCGGAAAAAGGATGTAATATATTTACTTTCAGTCCATAGAATCAAAGCAGCCACTCGGTTACGAACATCAGATAAATATTTTACAAATCCAACCGGATTCGAATAATACATAAATTTAGTCATTTGCTGATATGCATTTTCAATAGAATTATCATTAGGTGGCTGAGCTTCATTTAATAGATTCTGAAATTCTTGTAGATCTTCATCAGTGAAATTATTTCGTCGTCGAACAACATTGCACTGGCAAACCTTACGATAAATTTGATATAATCTTTTAGGTAAAGACATTGGAATAATATATTATATTTTTATGTTTAACATAAAATCATAAATCGAAACCTAAATAAGAAGATATGGATTCTATTCCGAAAAATGGATCGGATTCAAAGACAGAATTAAGCAAATCATGAGATGTTTGTACCGACGACTGATCTGTAGATATTGATTGAATAGAGTTTATTTTTGGTTCAGCAGATATATCTGTATCTAGTTTAAGAAATAAATTCACAGGTTCGATAATAGGTGATTGTATTCGAGATTTCTTTAGTGAAACATAAGGTCTCCAAATTGTTGGTTTAACTAAAATATAATCTTTGGGAGCATGTTTTTGACAATAGGTAGGAGATATATCTAAAGATGTACTAAATCGGGCAATTCTATGACAACGATATACTATACATCTTGGCCCTATCAGGTTTGTATAACCATTTGGTGCATGTAATGAACAATATCTAGGGCCTGATATATCAGAACCAACAAAATTGGCAATGGTTTGGCAATTCTTAAAATCACATCGAATTTGTCGTAAATTAATATGTTCTGGACGCGCGTGTGTCTTACAATATTCAATACGACCATTTTCTTCACCGAAACTGGCTGATTTAGAACAGTCTGGGTGTTTACATCTATAAGAATAAATATCTTTATCTTCAGGAGGAGCATGAGTACGGCAATACTGAATGCGGCTATTTTTTGTTCCATACACTGCTATTTTATGACAATCTGGATAATGGCATTGACGTGGTCCTATATATTTATGATCTGATTTAGAATGTTTTTTACAATATTTATTTTTATCAGATTTTGTATATCCATAATTAGCTTGTTTATAACAATCTAAATGTTTGCACTTCATATATAAAAAAGTGAATAATAATATTAGATATTGCATCAACATAATCTTTAAATTTCAATTTTATTATTATGTCAATAACATTTATTATAATTTGTATTTTATTAGTATCATCTATATATTTTGCCATTATCGTCCATATTTTATATTTTATTGGCTGTACGACAACAATTAAACCAGCCACGAAATGGTGTGAAGAAGATCAATTAATCTTTAAGTGTGTTTCTCAACCATTTAATACTCTATCTAATGTTGTGTATCTAATACCAATGATTATCGTTTTAAGTAAAAAAATAGAAAAAGATTATTTAATGATGTTGTGGGGATTATCATCATTTTATATAGCTGTAACATCTACATTATATCATGGTACAAATAATCGGGGAATAACAGGCCGTTTGGATACCACGAGTATTGTTGTCCATATGATATCAATTAGTTGTATAGTATTTCGTATTTTTAATAAAAATCTATATCAATCCTATATAACACGTCTTTTGGTATGGATATTCGCATGGATGATTCCGCATATTTGGGAATTTGCATCATTACGAATCCTAATATCGTGGCGAATTTTAAATTTTATATTTATTGGTTTATTACTATTATATAGTTTATTCATAACTGGACTCATTTTATATAATAAACAATATTATATATTGGCATTATGGCTTAGTTTGAATGTAGCATTAAGTTTAATTATACAAAGTGATTTAAATAACGATGATATTTGTGTATTTTACCATTTAAAGCATGCATGTTTTCATATTAGTACAGGATTACTTTCTATTATTGGTGTTTGTTTAAGTTGGCAATATTATTTACAACATTTACCACCTGATTTTATGTGGTATCCCAATCTATATGAACAACAACTTGAAGAACAAATTAATCGGCATCTTGAACAACATTCAGAATTGCAATAATTTAAATTTTATCATAATATATATGGAACTATGATTTATTTTTTTTTATTATGGTCCAATATAAATCGCTTGAACATATCCACTAGTTGTTTCCCAATTTACTGTTCCATCAGAATTACAATATAAAGCTATGATATCATTTGCAGATAATGAAACGGCAGCTATATTATGCATAGTTGTCCATTCATATGCTGTCGCTGATCCTATATGACGTGTTCTAAAATCTATATCTAGTTCAGCAGCTGTCCCTCCACTTGGAGTACGATATATCGTCGCTGTAATGAAATAAGCACCTGTATTAATACGTCCTACATTAAATGCATAAGAAACCATATATGTACCAGAAACTAAAATTTTAATACTACTTGAAACTGATGTTATATCAAAATATGTTGTATCATTTGTATAATTCAAAGTACTTACCATAGATATGCGTGTCCACACACCCGCAGTCAAAGGCATATTATAGCCTGTGACATAAATACGATGAATTTGAGCAAATTTCTGTGGATTTTGCCAAGAAGGATTTGCCGATGGACCACCGCTTGTTAAAATCTGACCAGTACTGCCTGCAGAACCAAGACTTGTCAATTGACCGTTAGCACCTCCTATTAATGGCTCATACTGATTCACACTATTAAGGTAGATATTGCGCCAACGGTGAGAAGTTGTTCCAAGATCATATAAATTATCAGTCCATGATCGCACAACACCTTGAAAAGCAGTACTTTGATCATTAAGAAAGGCGCAATTTTCTTTCCAAAGAGCTCCAGCAGCATCATAATGCCATAGGTAAAGATGAGGGATCTGACTCCCACCTCCATAACGTCTACCGAGAAGCCATTGATCTGATGTATTTGAGTTTTCCCATCGTAAACCACCTTCACGACTCCAATTACTTAGTAATTTAACATCACATGTATTTGTGTCAACCGTTCCATTAGTTCCTTCGAAAGTAGCTGTAATAGTATTACCTGTTATATGAAATAAACTCGATGGATTCGTTGTTCCGATTCCCACATAACCATTGGAAGCAATGGCCATACGTGTATTATTACCTGCGGTTCTAAATTGCATTTGATCACTAGGTGAAGCACTACTATAATAATAATATATGCCACCTCGTGAGTCTGCTGATCCAGCAGAATGAAATACTAATCGAGCAATTTCACTATTGGCGGTAGGATTCCATGTTATTTCTGGTTGTGCAAAGGTTAAATTAAGACGTCCATTATTATCAATTCGTATAAATGGGTTATCTAAAGCTGTAATGTCAGCATCTGTAGTACTATATCCAAAACAAAGTTGGGCAGAGTTATTGTATTTAAACCCCATTGCCCAATTTCGATAAGCCCCAGCTTCATCAGCATCAATGGTTGAAATTGTTAATCCTGTTCCTCTAGGTGCAGAATGTACATATTCATTTTGGATATGTAATTGTGCTGAATAACTATTCCAAGATCGACCAATGATCCTAAATTCGGAGTTATAATTATCAGTAGCTGCCTCAATCGCTGCTGATGCACCTACATTAGTTTTAAGTACATGAAAATTATAATTTGGTGTGCCCCCTATACCAAAATCACCAGATTCTAATTGAGTGGCTGTTTCATTGCTATAAAACCAGCGTGTACCACTAAAAACATTTAAAAATTGGATTCCATTAGTTCCACTGGAATTATTAGTATAGAGTTTAAGATTTCCTCCGCCACTATTACATACGATGTTTAAATAATTTGATGAATCCATATACAAATATCCTGATGGATTACCATCAGCTCTATTTAATCCTAATTGAGTTCCACCTGATTGATATTCAATTTGAAGAGGAAGAGTATGATTTGTTAATCCAATACCTAAACCAGCTGATGTTAACCGCATGCGTTCAGTTCCTCCTGTGGAAAAGGCTACTTCATTTGTAATCGGTAGAGATAGGCCGTTTCCTTCATTACCACCACCTCCATTAAATGTGATGCCTGGTAAAGCTGTTGATCCAATATCGGCATATACTGTTCCACCATTAAAATAATTTGTTGCAGTAACAATACTACCATTAACAAATGTCCCAGAAACAATTCCTCCGGATAATTTAGCTGTGCCAGTACTATCTTGAACTGTGCCGCCTTGTATTGTGCCACTGGCGGTAGCGTTTACCAAACCTGTTATAGAACCTGCTGTCAGCGTTGCTGTTCCATCGGTAAGAGTAGTGCCAGTAAGAGTGGCGCCTTGTACTGTCCCGCTAGCTGTGGCATTAACTAATCCTGTAATAGAACCAGTGGTTAATGTGGCAGTTCCATCGGTAAAACTACCGCCTTGTATTATTCCGCTAGCTGTGGTATTAACTAATCCAGTAATAGAACCAGTGGTTAATGTAGCAGTTCCATCTGTGATGCTAGTACCCTGTATTGTGCCAGATACTTCTAATGGGACAGCGGGTGTATCAGTACCAATTCCTAACCCAGTGGTTGTAAAACCAGCCAGTTTTGTTCCTCCAATAGCAAAGGATAATCGATCAGCTCCTTCACTAAATAAACCTGTATTTAAATCGCCTTGAAATGTAAGGCTTGGTGCAGTTACTGATCCAAGTAAAAGTTGCAATTGTTGCGTGGCAATATGATTACCAAGATTATCTGCTGCGGCTGTAGTAAGATCTAATTCACCAGAAGTAGTAGTTTGCCAAAAAAGTTTATCTTGCCCAGATTTTTTATATAAATAACCTTCAGTAGAAATTGATGGAGTTGGTGCAGTCACATCTGAAAATTTAAGCGGTACATTAGCTGATACTTCATTGGCTGTCATTGTACAACGAACTTGCCCATCAACAGAAAATCCTAATGTACTTGGCGAGCTACTGGCACAATACATTCCCATAGTAGCATTATCTTTAAATGTGTAAGTTGGTGAATTAGCACTACCACAACCAACGGCAAGTATTTGATTTGCTGTAATATCAGTAGTTGATGCAAGTGATAGAGTTTCATTTGACATTTAACTATATATTATAATTTATTTTAATGATAATTAATTTTTATTTTAGAATATCTGTATTGGTATTTAACTGTAGTTGTTTGTTTGGAAGTAAAGGTAAAATACGCATCTTCATATACCATTCATTAATTGCATATATATCCATTGGTATAAGTTTTGGTACCTTTTCATATTTTATTAAATGTGATATTTGATGATGAATATGTTTAGTATACTGATTAATTAATATTTTAAATGCCTTTATAATATCAGTTTGATACTCTGGTGGATATTGATATAAATTAAATAATGGTATGGATATAGGTTTATCTCCTAATAAATATTCTAATAATACTATAATATAAGGATGTGTAAGTGTTGCCGTTGTATGATACATTTTTCCAACATAATAAATATCTAGATTGGTTGTGCTTGAAGATGCAGGTTTAATAATATAAAAGTTATTAAAAAATCCAGATATTGCATAAATCAAACTGATTATAAATGGATCTAATAAAATTGTACTTTTTAAAATAAAACTACCATGAGGTTTTAATGTTAATAATGCTGTGATTATATGATTTATAATATCATTAATTATTACTTGTTTTGAAATTGGGTTAAATGTTTGAATTGCTCCTGTATATAAATCGATAGTATGCTCAAATTTAGTGTATAATTTTTGATAAAATGTTTTATCATAAGATTCATTTATGGATGAATCCGTATGTATATAATCATATTTTTCACTCCAATTTCGATTAGTCGTAATAAAATGGTGAACTGCATAAATAAAAGTATTTAAATTTTGAGTTTGATCTAAATGAATAAATTCAGATGATTCTTTAGGAATTAAATTAAGCGTCTTTAAAATTTCATATCCTTCAATCCAATTATAAGTTAAATTTTTTATATTACCTATATATTTTATAATTGGCATTTCTGAATGAAATAAGTTTGTATTTGCCCAATTTTTTTTTATAATTGAAGTTTGGTGGTCTTCAATATATTTACTAGTTGCATTTAGAGCTGTTTGTAAGTCAAATAATTCTGGAATAACATATGTTTTATTATTTAAATTTAAATCTGTATGATTTTCAATATAGGTTAACAAAAATTTATGTTGCTGTATCATGTTATATATAAAAAATGAAAATAAAATCTTAGAACATTAATATAGAGTTATCATGGAACAAAAAAAACTAGATAATGAATCTAATTCAGCATCTAATTCAGTATCTGATATTTTAAATCAACCTTATAATCCAACATCTATTTTATCAGTTCCAATCTATGATCCAATGAACCATTGGACTGAATATCTTTGTGTTGAAAAAATGCAACCAACAGCAATCATTCCAACCCGTGGATCAGAAAAAGCAGTCGGTTATGATTTATATGCATTTGATACAATTTTAATGAAACCTTGGGAAAGTAAAGTACATAAAACTCAAATTAAAATATCAATGCCACCAGGAGCTAATATATATGGCCGTATTGCTTCTCGTTCTGGACTAGCATGTAAGCATGGAATTGAAGTTGGTGCAGGCGTAATTGATCCTGATTATCAAGGAGAAATATTAGTGCTCTTAAGAAATCTTAGTCCTAATCAATATTTAGTTAAAGCAAAAAGTAAAATTGCCCAAATTATATTTGAAAAATGTTATACACCTGAAATTAAAGAAGTCAGTAGTATTGAACAGTTATTTGGAAAAACAAAGCGAGGTGATAAAGGAATAGGATCAACTGGATATTAAATTATTTCTTAGCATGAGCTTTTATATATGAATCTAATAATCGATCAGCTTCTTGATTAATTAAATTAGTTTTATCTTGCTCTGATAATTCTGTATCTTTAATCAAAGAATTAACATTATTTTTTGCTTGTTGGAATAAATCGAAAAATAATTGTTCTCGATCATTCTTTGACATTGCCCATAATACATTAATAGTAGGTGCATTTCGAATCTGTTCTTCTAATGGGCCCGGATAGGAAAAACATTTATAGGGATTAGATGTCTCTGATTGGCCTGATTGACCTGCTTTATCAGGTGGAATATCAGGTGGCTCTGATTGGCCTGATTGATCTGCTTTATCAGGCAGAATATCAAATGGCTCCGCTTTATCAGATGGAATATCAGATGGCTTTGATTGACCCAATTGATCATCAACAGTACTATACTGAAAATTAATAGGAGTTTTAGATTCAATATCCATGGTTGTTTCCATAAGATTATTTCGTCGTTCGTGCATGTGTTGCCATAATTGTTCATGTTCATCATTAATTAATGCATATACATCTGCTAAAAGTTGATTATCTGTATCTGGTTGATTATCTGTATCTGGTTGATTATCTGTATCTGGTTGATTATCATCAGTGATAGGTTGTTTAGGTGGTAGATCATCATTTAATTCAATTGTTATAATCGAATTTTGATCAGATTGTTTCTCTAGTTGAGTTGGACATAATGGGTTTGAGGTATCTAGTCGATAAGATTGACTATTTTGATGATCTAAAAAGTCGCAACACGAATCAGTAAGAAAATGTTGTATGATTATATTTGCCAATTGTTCTTCTTTTTTGTAATTTACTTGATCCTTAGGAATTTCAGTAAATAATGTATTAGTTTGCCAGTCATTTAGACGTTTACAAGCTTGTTGGAGTAAAACCGCCCATGTATAAATACCTTTAGATAAAAATTTAATTTCGTTACATGTACGTTTATTATATTCACTATAGAATTTTGTAAACAATTCGTGATTCATTAAAATTGAATATATTAATACCTATAGAATCTTTAAAATACTTCATTATGCAAAAAAATTGTATTGCCCCAAATATTTATGAAAATATACATCTATTTGAAGATATTACTAAATTTCAGAAAAAAAGAGATGTTAATCATCCAATAAGTGCATATCATGAATGGCTTAAAAAGGGACATCCTGAATTAACTGTTGAACAAATTTTACAACTTGAAAATAAATCATCCTCGGCTAATGTTAATCAAACAGATAATCAACAAAATACATCTTCGTCTGCATATAATGCATCAGGTGATAATGATAATGCATCAAACGATGGGGATATTAGTTTATCAAATGATGAGGATATTAGTTCATCAGATGATGATAGTGATAGAAAAACTTTATCTAATGGTGATAATTCTAATATCCCGGCTTTACCCATATCTGAATGTTATCGTTTCTTTACAGATATGCAATGGTGTGAGACAGATGTTCATATTATTACATATGCCGATATTAAAAAACATTCTCGAGAACATTATCAACGAATGTTACCAAATTTATTTAAATATGCTGATGAATTATATGCGACATTTCAAGCTAATAATGCAACATTTTTAAATGATGTTCCAATTATTGATAGATATAATTTCTTATTTCATATTATTGCTAAAGGTCAGACATTTTATGAACAATGTAAAACGAATACTGACTTCTGTAGTTTTATATATTTTGATAATCTTTATCAGACATTGTGTTCAAAATTATTGCAATATTTTAATATAAATAATATTGATGAATTGAAAACTTTAGTTAATTATCAGTCAGGATCTTGATATTGACAACCAAATAATGGCAATCGTTTAATCATTAACTCTTCAGGAATATCTTGTTTATCTATCTCTAAACATAAATATAGTTTTGCGCAATTTTGTAATTTAATATTAGTTCTATCACATATTTTTTGAAAATCATCAATTTGAGATTGTGTAATTTGTGCATCTTGATTAAGTTGCTCATTTTGTAAATCAATTAATTGTTTTTGAATTCTTAAAAATTCATTTGATTTTTTTTGTTCATCATTAGCTTGGTTTAATTTTTTCAATTCTTGATGAATTTTTATCAAATTTTGTTGAATTTGAGATTTTTTTATAGCGAAAGGGTTAATCATAAATAAATTAAAATACATATTTGTACGATCAAATTTTGGAATAATATTCTCTAATTTATTTTTATCTATTGCCATTGTTTTTATAATTGCTAAATAAACAGTGTATACAGCATTATATAATATATCTATTGCCGATTTTAGATCTTCTGAATGAGAATATTCTGACAAATTAAGTTGAAATGTATTTTTAATTTCTGGATAAGATGTTAGATATAAACTACAATTTTTATCATTAATTTGAATATTTAATATATCAGCGTAATCATTGTAATCATCAAAGACAGTATGAACCTCTTCTTCTAAATATTGAGCAATCCATTCTTTAATAGGATTTTCTGCTAAATCAAATGCTTTCATAGCCCACTTATGTTTATCTGTTTGTGACATGGTATAATATATTATTAATATTAATTTTAATAAGTGAATATAGAATATGAATAATATTATTCACGAATATCTTAACAAATTAAGAATAATTAGTAAAATTAAAGCCGGACAGCGTTTAGATACAACTAATGGCTTATCTGTATATGAAGAAGGTTGGTATAACTGGTTGTTGCGTAAATATTATCATGATAATAAAGATGAGGGTGTTCGATATTTACAAGATTTATATAAAGCTATTGACCAATCTGTTGAACAGCTTATAAATGATATTTATACAATTGCTGATGAGAATAAAAAAAATAAAAAGATACATGTTGCTATTAATTTAGCTGAAAAAATACGATCATCAATTATAGGTATTGAGAATTTAGCAAAAACATATCATTATTATCCAAAAATAGTTGCAACATTAGAAGGGATTGTTCAAGATTTTGCCGTACCAACTTATTTGCAATTATTAGATTATATTCCTAAACATAAATTGACTAAAGATCTAATTGGCGATATCCAATTTAATGGAGTATCATTAATGCCTACTAGTATTACAGATGATGAGCTTTAATTATGGGTTAGAATGGTATGAAACTATAAATGATATTACAGATATATGATTTTCAACTTTGAATTATTATATAAATTATTATTATAATTGATATATACGTCCATATAACAATGGACAATAAATCATCCGAAAAAAATATATCTATCGAAAATTCATCTATATATGAAAAACAAGATATGTCCGAGACAAGTATCAAATTAATTCCATTACATATATCTAAATTTGATTATTCTATTCAAGACGATGATTTATATTTGGTTGGAGATAGTTTAATTGATTTACATGGACTTATTAGTCATCATTTAAATTCGGCGAATAATTTTTATAAAAACGGCATTCGACAGATTATTACACAAGGATTTAAAATCGAGAAAAATATTATTAATCGTAGATCAGCCACTCCAGAAGATCGAGAAATTGATTGGATTCATTGTGAAATTATTCCAACAGACATAAAACTTAAACCACCGACAATATTACATTACAGCACTAGTAAAGAAATTGTATTATATCCTAAGGTTGCCTTAACACGTGATAAAATATATTCTGGTTCTTTATTATTTAATTGTGATATTAAAGCAACGGCACATTTAAAAAATGGATCAACTATTGAACGCACTGATAATATTGTTGATTTTCATATAAGTAAAGTGCCAATTATTAAAGGAAGTATCATGTGCAATACTTATGGGAAAACTAAAGAAACTCTTATTCAACTTGGCGAAGATCCATCTGATCCTGGAGGATATTTTGTTGTTCGTGGTGAATGGGCTGTTGATTGTACTGAAAACATTACATTTAATCAACCGAAAATCTATATTAATGAAGGATATGGTAGATCCCGTGTTCGATGTGAATTTATTTCTAAACCTGGAGATTCATACCAAAATAGTGACATGATTTTAATCCGATTTTTTAATGATGATCGTTTGACCATTGAAATTGCTCGAGATAAAATGAGTAACATTCAAATGCCATTTTATTTGATTTTTAGAGCACTTGGATGGACAACAGACAAAGAAATGATGGATTGGATTATATATGATTATGATGCCGATGCAAATAAAGTATTAAAAAATACATTAATAAATGCTTTTAAAGCCAAATACGGCCGTACTAATTATATCGATATCTATGACCAACTTGAAATATTAAAATTAATTGTTAATATGATTCCAGAAGAATGTTATAGATATTTAGATTTACGAAATAAACCAGAAAATTACCATAATGCTATAACTAATATATTATATATCTTTGACACTCATTGTTTACCCCATATTGGATTAACAGCTGAATCTCGTAATGAAAAACTTAAATTTTTAGGTTTATTAATTCGTAAGGTTCTATTGGTATACTTACGATATATACCACAAACTGATAGGGATAGTTATCGTAATAAACGTATACATGCTGCAGGTGATAATTATGCAAAAACATTTAAAACTTATTTTAATAAAACGGTCGTCATGCCAGCTAAGCGTCAAATGCTTAAAGAATTTAATTCAACTCCATTTGATCAAGTTAATTTGGCCAATTTGGTAAAAGCTTCTATTTATGCGGAAGATTTTGAACGTCTTATTGTTCAAACAATTATATCAGGTAATAAAGCATCATTAAAAATTAAAAAGAAAACTGTTGTTAATCGACTAGCAACACAATTATTAAACCGAAAAAATCAGCTTAATGTTATTGCAACTATGCGTCAAGTATCTGCCACATCAGCTGATTCGGCTAAACAATCAGAACGAGCCAGTGAAATGCGACGAGTCCATATGTCATCAGTAGGATTTATTTGCCCGGCACATTCACCACCTGAAGGTGAAAAAGTCGGAATTAATAAACAAATGGCCATCTTTGCATTTATTGCTCCATCTAGTTCATCGGAAGTATTAAAAAACATTATTCTTAAAGATGATATGCTAATTCAAGCATCGGATAATTCATTAACACCATTAGAAATATACCAACGGGCTTATGCACGTGTATTTGTTAATGGACATTTAATAGGATATGTTGTTGACAGTATAAAATTTATAAATATTTATCGTAAAAAACGTCGAAATTTAGAAATAAATCCATATACAACAATTTATTGGGATAATGTACAAAATGAGGTACAGTTATTTGTTGATGTGGGGCGAATTTGCCGACCATTACTTATTGTTTATAATAATCAGCGAGATGCTGATGTAATTCATAAAAAGCCATCACAGCCTTTCCATCAAGGATTAGGAATAACTCAAGAAGATATTATTCAACTTTATAAGAAAACAAAAACAATTGATGATTTATTATGTGAACAAAAAATAGAATATATCACACCTGAAGAACAGGAATATTGTTATATATGCCCAAATTTTGAACAATTGCGTCGTGATCAATTTGATGAATTACGAGAATATACACATTGTGATATACCTCAAGCTATTTTAGGAATAACTGCATTAACAGCACCTTATGGCAATCATAATCAAGCTCCTAGAGTGACTTATCAAACAACACAAGCTAAACAAACATGTGGTTATTATTCATTAAATTGGCCATTTAGAATGGATAAAGAGGCATTCTTAGAATATATAAATGAAATGCCATTGGTGCGAACAGTAGCCAATAAATATTTATTCCCCAATGGTCTTAATGTTATGGTAGCTATTGCCTGCAATACTGGGTATAATCAAGAAGATAGCTTAATTATAAATAAAGCCGCTGTAGATAGAGGATTATTTAATGGCAGCAAATTTACATTTTATAAAACTGAATTAGAACAAAAAGAAGAATTAGGTAATCCTGATGCTAGTAAAACAGATGGATTAAAATCAGCCAATTATGAAAAATTAGTCAATGGCATTGTCCAAAAAAATCAACAAATTGAGCAATCAGATGTTTTAATTGGTAAGTATATGCCTATACAAAAAGGTAAAGATGACAAATATAGTTACATTGATAGATCAATTGTTTATAATGAATCTGAAAAAGCTATAGTCCACAATGTTATTATTGATCGTAATGAAGATGATATGCGATTTTGTAAAGTCGCATTGCGAAAAATTAGACCCGTTGCAGTGGGTGATAAATTCTGTTTACGTCCTACTGCTGAAGTATTAACAAATCAAGGGTGGGTTGCATTACAAAATTTAAATATTCAGACAATGCAAATTGCAACTATAGATCCTCACACATATATATTAGATTACGTTTATGCTAGTGGTAAATATGAATTTAATTATAATTCAAATATTGATGGATGTTTATATTATTTAAAAACAGATAATATTTATACAGTTTGTACCGCCAATCATGAACATTTTGTTCAAATTAATACTAATAACTTTCAATTTATGAAAGCTAATGAATTATTTAAATATCAATATATTCGGTTTAAAAAAAATATTGCTGGATATAAATCTTGGTATTGTCGTGATGATGATAACAAATTATGTAATACAAATGAATATATTATATTATTAGGAGCTTATATTATGTACGGATATTTAACTCAAGATCATATTATTTTAAATATTGAACTTAATGCACAAGTTTGTTTTATAGAAACAGTTCTTAAAAAACTAAATATTACATATCATTACGATTTAAGTACTAAAGAATTTCATATTTCTAAAGAACAATGTTTACCATTTTATAATGTATTATATGAATCAAATCATCAGATTCCATCAATCATTTGGCAGGATAATCCACAAAAATGTAATAATTTACTCAAGGGAATACTATGTCAATCAACGATAACCAAATCTTGTAAATTAATTAAGATCACAAATCAGCAGCTAGCTAATGATATACAGCGATTGGCTCTGCATGCTGGATATTCAGCTAATATCAGTGTTCATGGACAATACCATTTTCAAAAATCTGATATATTTACTCCGCAATATTATTATATTACGATTAAAACATCAGATCCGCTAGTATATAAATCAAATACTAATGTAATCGAAAAATGGGTGGAATATACTGGATTAGTTGTATGTATTGAGATTCCTAACACACACTTGTTTTATTATCGAGAATCTATTGATTCGCCTCCAATGTGGACTGGTAATTCATCTCGATCAGGTCAAAAGGGGATATGTGGACTGCTAATGCGAGAAGCAGATATGCCAACCACTAAAGATGGTATTCGGCCTGCACTAATATTTAATCCACATGGTATGCCATCTCGAATGACATGCTCACAATTAATTGAAAGTCTTTTAGGTAATGTATGTGCCATTAAAGGAGCCTTTCATGATGCAACAATGTTCAAAAAAAATGATATAGAATCTATTGCGGCCGAATTAGAACAATATGGATTAAATCGATATGGTTATGAACAAATGATTAATGGTTTAACTGGTGAATATATAAATACACTGATATTCTTTGGACCAACCTTTTATCAGCGATTACAGAAATTTGTAATTGATGCTGAGTATTCAGTACAACATGCTTTAACTGATGCAATCACCTATCAACCATTAGATGGACAAGGATCATCAGGTGGATTAAAAATTGGTGAAATGGAACGCGATGTATTATCTTCACATGGATGTTCACGATTTTTACATGAAAAATTCTTTCATCATTCTGATAGATATACAGAATATATATGTCGATGTGGTAAACCAGCTATTTTAAATCATAAAGAAAATTTATATAAATGTAAATACTGTAAAGATAATGCCGATATTGTAGCTATTCCAACAAGTTGGTCTTCAAAATTATTTATGCAAGAAATGGAATCTACAAATGTTGGTATAAGACGATTACCTCGACCATTTGTCTATGAGGTTAATGATACAAAAGATCGTTCTTTATCTAAAATTGATTCATATAATGAAGATACTTTAAAAGAACTTATTCGACAAACAGTAGATGAACTTAATGATACTCAAACTAAAGAAGAATAAAGGATTATGGAATATTTATGGATGTTTTTTAGTTATTTTTTTAGTTATTTTTTTAGTTATTTTTTTAATGACTTTTTTAATTATTTTTTTAATTACTTTTTTGCTGCATTAAAGCCGTTTGTTGTTCAATTCGTGCTTTTGCAACTTCAGGATCTTCAGCACCAAACATAATCTGCATAATTTGTGGGCCTAATAAATATAAAACAGCTACAATCAAAATAACCCATAATAAAACAAGACCTTGTAGTCCACTAAAAACACTACTAATAATATCCGAAATAAAATTAGTTTGTTTTGATTTACTCTTTTGAGATGCGGCATTTTCAATGACTTGAACACTTTTCATTTGATTAATAACCTGTTGTACATTTTTATAAACAATGCTCATAGTTTGTTCTTGTGAAAAATTATCAACAATATTATTGTCGCCACGAATAATAAATTCTTGTTCGGCATTTGATTTATTTATAATATTTATAATATTTTGCTGATTAATAGTTTGTTTGACTTCATTATCGATGGTTAAATCTACATCGGCTGAGCTTTTACCTAATGCACCCAAAACCGAGACACTCTGAGAATGAGCGGCTTGCTTAATAGCATTAGCAACTGATTGTTGTAGATCAGCAATATTTTTATTATTTTGGGCACATTTTACAGATAATTTAATATTCTGAACCTGCTTTACATTTTTGACAATATTATAATCGCCGACAATAACAAAACGTTGTTTGACAACAGAATTAGATGTGCAATTCATAATATTTTGTGCAACTAAGTCTACGGCTAATTTTGTTTTAACATTAGTTGTTGCTTTTGAACTACTGCCCCCCATATTAATATATTATCAAATTAATATTTTTTAAAAGTTGAATTTATTGAATACTTTATAAGCATACAAAGTATATTAAATTATTATGTCTCAGTTTCAGGCATCCTATAAATCAGTTATTAGCCGATATAAAAAATCCGAAAAAAATCATACATCTGCGAATCAATCTGCTAGTCAATCTGCGAGTCAATCGGAGCAAGATCAGCCATCTGTGAGTCAATCTGCTCGTCAATCTACTAGTCAAACAGAGCAAGATCAGCCATCTGCGAATCAATCTGCTCGTCAATCCGCGAGTCAATCAAAACAAGATCAGCCATCTGCGAATCAATCTGCTCGTCAATCCGCGAGTCAATCAAAGCAAGATCAGCCATCTGCGAGTTCATCTACTAGTCAATCTGCTAGTCAAACAGAGCCAGATATAAAGCCGTTCAATAGGTCTGTAAATTTATCTAATTTTATTAATTATTTTTCTCTATACACCATAGATATATCTAATGATTATCTTGAACCAGTTGAAAAAAAATATTGGTTTAAACGTGCATTTTATGAAAATCATGTCTATCAATTAATTGAGTTTTGTGATTCATATAAAAATATTCAAAATAATGCATATACAGAATTATTAGGATCTAATGGATGGATATCTCATTATTTATATGAGCGTGATGTTACTGATGATTTTTTAACGGGATATTATTTAGCCAAAACATATTTGCCATTTAAACAGATTGTTTCATTTCATTTTGGTTGTGCACAATCTCAACTTATTAAAGGTATGTCACAATATTTTAAATCCAAATCTATAAGATGGAGATGGTATGGAGCTGATAAAAAACTTTTTGATATTGCATTAGGGCCGAATAATAAAACATCCAATATATTGAATGGTATCACACAGACTGGAAATGTATTATCTTTAAATGATATTCAAAGTATTAAAATTCAATTATACGAACAATATAGTCAACTTATTACATTTTATATGTGTGATATTTATCCATCTGTGCCTTATATGTTATATACCTCTATATTAATTCCTTTGACAAATGTTGATAAAAATGGTATTTCAATTATTAGACTTCCTGATCCGCATAATTGGTCTAAATATTCTGTATTTTTAATAAATTTCTTTACATTTATTATTACACAATATCATATGGTAAAAATATTTAAAACACCTTGGGGAGAAAAGGCTCGATATTATTTAATTTTCTCACAACCAAAACAAAAATTTCATTTAGATAAATATACTTCATTAATAAAATATATAGAATATCAAATATCAAATGATATAGTTCCATTATTTAATAAGGAATATTTTAATCTTGTAAATAATCGACAAGATTATGTTTCATCTTTATTAAATATCCAAAAAAGACTTATTGTTCATCATGAAAAAATTACACAACAACAAGCTCATCAAATATGGTTTGACTATGTAATGAATCTTCACAACAAAAAATAAATTTAACCATAATATGTATTATTATGAATATTTATTTTATATATTCATATAAGATCTGAAGATCTACATACATATTATAGTTATTTACTAGCATATTATGCGGGCCAACATAATATTACCAGGTTAATATTAATCGCCTGCATCAAGAGGATTTAGGGTGTCCTCTCTCCATTGCCCAAATGGACAGGTATAATACCTGTATATGCGATTATAATATAATCATTTTATATGTTTAATATATTTATTTTTTACGTTGTTTTAATCCTCTTAATTTACGTGATTGTGAAATTACAGGTGCCTTTTTTTCTTCAATTTCGATGACTTGTTCAGTGTCTTCTTCTGGTTCTTCATAATCAGCTTGATCAATTTCATCTTCATTAATTTTAATGATTTCTTCACTATCGATTTCCAAATCATCGGAAGCTTCATTATCTAAAGCTAAATCTTGCTCATCCTGTTCATATTGCTCATCCTGTTCATCTTGTTCAGCCTGCTCATCTTGTTCATACTGCTCTTCTTGATCATCCTGTTCATCTTGTTCAGCCTGCTCATCTTGATCGTTTAATTGAGATGGGTTTGTATTAGAATTAACTCTCTTTTTATGAATTAATGTTATTGATTTATTACTTTTTGTTGATGTTTTGGGTTTTTTCGGAACTTGCGGATATAAAGTATTTTCAAACATATGCATCTGAAGAATAATACCACTGGCCAAACCAAAATTTAGCTTTGATGGATCTACCTTATGTGATGTAAAATATGATTCAGTTGTATTAATATCTAAAATTCGCATTGCCATTTCAATAATATTAGAGTTAATTCCTTGTGGCTTAACCCATAAAAATTTAGCTAATATGAACCCTAATAATTTTAAATATGATACGATATACTCAGCAATATGAGAAATTAAATATTGGCGATCATCAAACCAATTATTAATAATTGATGTAATATATTGTGTTAATTGATAATCAGGTATATCATATACTAAATGGCCAAAATTATCTACAGCTGGAATGATTACAGTGGTTATTTGTGATGTGAATTCTTCTGGGGTATTTTCAAATACAAATTTGGTAAATTCATTTCGATTTGTAATACGTGCTTTAGTATTAGTTTCAATTGAATAAATTTCATAAACAAATCGATTGATTATAAATTGTAAGCATACCTTTGCGGTTCGTTGAACTTGCGTAATATTTTTTTTGCTTACTTTTTTTTCCGAATCAGTTTGTGAATCATTTGCTGTTGTTTGACTTGATAAATTTTCTGAATGTTCATCAGATGGGCCATCATTATCATCATCATTATCATCATCCATGGTGTGATTATCGGAATGACCTTTTTTCTTTGGAATTCTAGTTTTTTTGGGTTTTAAATCGCCCTTTTTTACAATTGCTCGGGTTTTATGCAAAGGATTTAATTTTTCATTTAATAATATATATGCATTTTCCGGAAATGGATCAGGTGCTTTATATTTTTTAACTTCATATTCTTTAATATTATCTATAGCTTTTAAAATATATTCAATTAACTTATTACTGCATTTTTCAGCAAATGATTTAATATTAATTAAATCAAAATCACCGATAATTTCTTTATTAATTTGAGATTGTAATGCCTTTTGTAGACGTTCTTGTTCTTTTTTAGCCTTTTCTGCTGACTCTTTAGATGCAGCCGAAACACCCTTTTGAACTATTTTTTTCTTTGATAATTTGGTGCTCATTTTATAATAATATTATATCTTATAACTTTATTTAAAAATAAATTTCAATTTTCAATTTTAGATTTTAATGTTTATATATATATAAAATGTTGGAAACCAAACAAAATAATGTTTCGTTATATGCCCAACGAGCATCTTTAGTTAGTGATACCGCCGTTTGTATGGGATTTCAGGCCGATATTAATAGTTGTGCATTAAATCGCTTATTAAGTCATTGGTGCTGTTCAAATATAACTAGCTGTGAGGAAACTTGTGTTGCATATGCGGTATATTTAAATGTAGCTAATTTATTATGCGGTGATCCAGTAGCTATTAAAAATTCTAAAGTTAGTTCAATTAAATGTGGAGCACATAATGGACGATTTTTTATAACATGGAAAACAAAAGGCAATATTTCTTCAGTTCGAAAATCACTTGGATTAGCATTCAAGGCTTTAGTACCTGGAAAAGTATATTCTACATATATAAATTTAATGCGTGTATTTGGACAGAAGAGTAATCGAGAGGTATTTAATTGGGCATCACAACAACTTATTAATTCAATTAATACTGGTTTGTTTATCGGAATTATTGGTAACATCAAAGCAGATCAGGAGCATTTAAAAACTTTATTAGAGGTAGCCATTAAAAAACTAAATGTAGGCCAATCAAAAAAACTATCTAAACCGGCTTCAATTATGACAAGCACGTCTTGTAATCATGATGATGTCGTTGAAATTTCTGTTTTAGGTTGGAAAGCACATCTTTTAAAAGATTATATTCTATCTAAAGCTAAAGGATTAACTCCAGTAGTATGTGATAAATCGATTATTATACCCATTAATAAAACATTATGGGATACTTTGAAAAAAAAATTAAAAAATGCCGTTGAGGATCATATTAAAAATAGATATTCAAAAACAGGAGGAGAACTTGGTAATCTTATTGCTTATTTAGCTTTATCACATGGAACTGTATCATGTTCTGATGTGAAAACATTATTAAAATCCTCTGTCACAGCAGCTCAATTAATTGATGCTTTAAAAACCTTATTATAAATCAAAATTGAAGCATAAATAATATAAAAACGCTTCTTAAATATAAAAACTATTTAAAATCTATAGATTAACGGTAGATTATGTCATTAGAGTTTGCCAATGTTCTATCTTTATTAAACAAACAATGTCAAATATGGGCATCAAAGTTAACTGAAAAACAATTAGCTAATATATTATCTATTATTTTTGAAATACCTGAATATATTACTGAAAATAATCATTTGTCCCTACCTATTCATAAAAAATTAAATAGTACAGAACTGGGTCAAATTGGCGAAAATGCATTTCAAGAAATTTGCAAAAAATTACCTAAAAATTATCATTTAATTTCAACTGCAAAAGTAGGAAAAAAAGCTGATTTTATTATTGAATATCATACTATTCATAAAGTATATAAATGTCTCGTTGAAATTAAAAATTATAAAAGTATAGTACCAAAAAAAGAAATTGATAAATTTTTAACTGACTTAACATATGGAGTTTATGATGCTGGATTAATAATATCTTATTCTTCTAAATTTCGTGGCATTAATGAATCAATTCATTTTAATAATCATCATTTATCATCTGGGCAAATACCAGTTATGTATTTAGCTGCTGTTGATGCAACTATTATTTTGCAATGTATTGAAATATTATTTTTAAAAATTTCAACTCATTCTCCATCATATAATTTAAAACATTTAGAAAATCTTATATCTGTTATTAATAATTCATTAAATCAATCAGCTACTACTAGACGTTTATTAACAGAAATGCAAATGTATAATATGTCACAGATGCAAAAATGCCATGAACATCTTATTAGCTATGAAGTTCATATTAAATGTGCTATTAAACAGCTTTATCAAGAAATGGATAATATTAAAAAGACAAATATGCTCGAATCATCTTATCCATCTGAACCCATTAATAATATAGATAACAATGAAATAAAAAAAAGAGAAATTTCTAAAAAATTAACAGATTATTTTAGTTCTATACAGAAATATAATTATACATCTTATAATAATAAACAATTACCATTCGTAAAAAAATTATTATTATATTCTTGGGAAAAAATTCAACAGGATAAAAAAAGACATCATTTTAAATTAACCACTACTGGTATTGCTATATATATTATACCATATCCTCAAAAAACCGATTTAATGATTTTCGATAAAGATATTGATCGACAATACAAATTTGATGATCTATTAGAATTATTTATTTATAAAAATCATAAATATCGAACAACTTTGACACAACTCTCACAAGTTAATCTAATTATTCAATATCTTAAGAATTTATCTTAATATTTAACAATTCAGATGAATAATATTTCTAAAATATAATTAATTTACATAAAATAATATATGTTTACGTCTAAAATTTTAATTTTTTTAATTCTAATTATTGTTATTATTGGATTATTAATAATAATCCAATCGCATTATATACCTATTATTCTTGGTGGAAATTTTTTATCAAAACATCAAATTATCATATCTGATAATGCCCGAATTGTTATTGATGGCTCTAATATGATTTATAAATTATTAAATACTAATCATATAAATGTATTACAATATGAACAAGCTCTTAAAGATATATCGGCTATGCTCCAAATAGCCTTTCCTACGAATGATTTACATATTGTTTTAAAAAATCCTGATTTAGAAAAATTATATCTAATCCATAACATTAAGACTCAGAAATATAACCCATCGGCGACATATCGACATACATTGATGAAGATATCAAAACAATTTCCACATATAACATATCATTTGGCACAACAAAATCCCCATTATAGTGATAATTCTAAACATTATCTTAAAGGTCGAGATGATCTATTAACTATATATTTGTCGCAACATGCATATATATTATCATATGATAAATTTCGCGATTTTTCAGATTTTGATAAAATTAAACCATTTTATCATTATAGTATAAAAAATGGTAAAATTATTGATAAAGAACTGATCAAGCCGAATATCATTCATAAAATGCTTATTAAACCAAATTATAGTAATCAATTTATATATCAATTTATGCCAATAGATGAACTTTATCGGAGGAATATTAAAAACGGCACAATTTATATTGACAAATATGGTCAATATGGTACAGTATATATTGCTAAATTAGTCTAATTAAAATATAAAACTACATAGGCTAAAATCTGTTATAATTTAATTAATTTATAATGTAAAAATAATTTAATATATTATTAATTAAAGCATGACAATAGTTAATTTAGGTCTTGGTTTTGGTATGATCGGATGGAGGCTTATTCAATATGTTGATTGTGATACATTGTCACGATTACCATTGGAGGATTATCAGATCGATTATCTTGCAGATTATCTTAATTGGGATATTTTAAGTGGTCGGCAATTAGCTGGATGGTTATTTGTTAAATATGCTGAATATATTGATTGGCCAGTATTTTTAACAAATGGTTATGCTAAAGATGTACGATGTTTGACTCTTGTAAAACATAAATTACAAGAAAATATTCATGTATTTTTTAATACATATGTAAAAAAAATGTATTATACACCATCATTTATTATTACCTTTCCAGAATTAATTGATTGGAAATGGTGTGCAAAACATGTTCAATTGGCTGATTATATTTTATTACGCTATTGGAACAAAATCCCTATTAATATCTTATGTCGATATCAACGTTTATCTAATCAAATTATTGAACAAAAAATACATTGTTTAAAATGGCAATATATAAGCCGGCATCCAATGTCTGAAGACTTTATGAGTCAGATCGCACATTATCTTAATTGGGATACTATTATGAAGTATCAATGTGTATCAATGGCATTTATTGAGAAGTATCAAGATTTATGTAGTCCAGCGGTGGTATCCCAATATCAAAAATTGTCAGAAGATTTTATTCTTAAACATCACAAATGGTTAGATCTAAAGATTGTATCTCGTTATCAAAATTTATCAAGTGAATTTATAATTACAAATTATAAATTATTAGATTTTTCTATGTTAGAAAAAAATACACATTATAATAAAAAAAATACTATACAGATTATCAAACGATATAATTATTGGTATATAATTGATGCGCCTATAGTTCAGTTACCAAATCCAGAAATCATATATTGTGTTCCAAATTATATAAATTAAGTATATTATACAGTCTTTTGCGTATGCCTCATAGCAATATACATTACCATTTCTAAATTATGGGCCTTTTGTTTTTCATATTCTAAACGAGTAGTTTTTCGCATCTCAACTACTTGAGGAATACTAACTAATTTATTTGTTTTTTTATCATAATATTTAACATATTTTAAGATATCTGGAAATGTTTCATATTTTGCCAATGAGTATTTCATCTCATTATTATAAACATATACATCTGTAATGGTTCCCATAGAAGCATATTTATAACCATCATTATATTCTGAAAAACTTTTCTTAATAATTGTTAAGATGGGATATTCTCCATCAATAATTTTTTGAGCATATTCTTGACTATTATAAATTAGATGATTCATATCTGTGGCAATATATCCTTCTGTTAAGGTATTAATTTTATCTACTAGATTTAATACTTTTTGTGATATAGGCGGATCAATTTGGTGGAGTAAACGACTTAATCGAATAGTAAACATATATAAATCAATACAAGTAAGTAATTTAAAAACCGCCTCAAAGTAATTTTTAAATAATACAATTAATTCTTCTTTTTGACGAAGTTTATTGGGAAACATTTGTAAATAAATATTAAGTAATGCATTTATCTCTTCTGTGCGAAATTTGTCCTCATTTTTAATCAATTTTTGGGTTGCTGGTAAAGAAATATCCGTTAATAATTCTGATCGAGTGGGATCTATAATTCCTCGACTAAAATCAATGATACTTGCAAAATAACCATTATTTGGGAAAACAAATTGAAATTCGTCATCAATAACATAAACTACTTTATTTTTTTTATCTTTATTGGCCATGACTTTCGGATCTGCATAATATAATGCTCCAATTGTGGCATTATTTAAATGAAAATCACCATGAATAACACCTAATTTACTATTAACACAAAATAATGCATAACATATTTCAAACATATATTTAGCAAAATAATCGTATCCTACGTCTTTAAACGGTTGGCCTAACATATTATTATACATTTTAGATTGTTGTATTAATACAACAGATTCGGCAACGGTCCGACCGACAAATTCACTAGCAAATGATAATGTAACTTCAGACATAATAATTTCTTCAATTGAATAATTTATAGGATCATCAATTTTTTCACTTAGTTTCTTAAATTTATGACTGATCCAATTTTTAATTTGTTTGGATGTTTTTGGTATAGTATTTAAGTTTTCTGTAGCAAAATATGTTCCACGCTGAGCTTCATATAAAATATGGAGAATATCCTTAGCTAATTCAGAGTTTTTAAGACGATCATATTGTGATTTATTATCAAATAGTCCTTTTCGTGAATTTTTGATATAAAACCAATCTAAAATAATAGGAAATGATGGAGATATCGAATTAACAACAAGATCATTGCATTTGGCCGATATGAAATATTCACGCCATGGCTTATATCGTAAACGCATAGGATCCTGTACTTCTTTAAAATTTAATGGGATCATTTTATAGCCACATTGCATATAATAATTAGTATTCAGAAAATTACGTGTTGTATGACTAACTTGGCCGCGAAATTGCTCAACACTTTCAGCTCCATATTTTTTTATAAGATCTTTTAAAAACTGTACATCTTTTTCGGCATGTTGGAGAAAGATTTCTTTATAAGTTTCATTAATATGGATTTTGGTAATATTAAGCATATAGTCGAAAATAGTATGAAACCAGCTTATGATTAAGATAGTTTGTGGGACAACCTCATTTTTAACAGCAAATTCAATTACTGTGCTTTTATTTTCTTGCTCCATTTTAGGATAGAAATAGCTAGCATAAATAGACCATTGTCGCCGAATTCGAATACGATTAACATATTCTTCAATTTCATGCCATATTTCGGCATGTCGTTTTTTAGCTTTAATAAGCGATCGATAAAGTGAAAATCTAGATCGATATTCGCCATCACAGGAAATATAACTCGGCGAAGCTGAATAAAATGTAAAAGCGACGCCTTGAAAAATTGTATCAGATTGAATTTGAACTTTTCTAGTCGGTGGCATATCATTGTATAATTCGCAAAATAACGTGCCAAAATTAGTTTCTTTATTTAAAACATAATCATATAATTTCATTACAACAATAATCATATCCATTGTATTATAAATGAATAAATATTTCATTGTTGTGATATTAAACATGCGAATGACACTACCAATAGATCGATCAATCGGTGTTCGTTTTATTCGTGGTAATTGATTGAATTGCCATTGTTTAGTATATTCATCATAGTACCATTTCATAATTGATGTAAATAAATTATTATCATGTAGAAAACTCATAACTTTTTTAAATTCACTCTTAGATCTATTATAATCTCGTAAGGCAATCAAATCTTTTTTTTCAGATTGTTTTTTTGATTTATTTATCTTAGATGCTTTTCCTGATACAATCATAAGATATTATTATAAATTATATTACTATTATAATAATATATATTTATTAATAATGTCAAATGGTGAAAATATTTTTAAATTAGATAATATTATCGAAAAATTAAAAAAGGGTACAGAGACAGATACTCAAAACCAACTACCCCAACTACAACAATTACAAAAATTACCTAATAAAAATGTATATTAACATGCTCGTCAAAGATCATCAAATAAAACTAGAGAAATTCAACCATTACCAACTAGTTTATTAGCAAATTATTTCGAAGTACCGCATAGTGATTGGCGTGAATTGCCTATTAATGCTTATATAAAATATATTAATAAAAATGATGGTAAATTAAAAGCTGGTGGAAAAATACTTAATATAACAACAGATAATGCAAATAAGTTGGTTTTAACTTTAGGTAAATATAATAAGATTACTAAGCAATTTATTAAATGGGTGATTAAAGAACCAAATATAATGGCAATTTATTTATATAAAAACCAAAATCAGTTAAAACCTAATGATTTAGATGATGATCTATATATGCCTTATAATCCAGAAATGGATCCCAATATTAATAATAATATATATTCAGAAGATATTAAATCACCAGAAGATAATCTAAGTCTATTAGGAGATAAATTATTATTTAATGACAAGGATACAATTATGAATCGGCTTGAAGCTGTTGAAATTAAAACACAAAAACTTGAAGATGATTTAAAAAAAATATTTATGTTAGTAAAACGTTTATATGATAAGATACTTAATAAGTAATTCTAAATGGACTGGATGTATTACAAATTCACTAAATATTTTTCTTTTTTGATCATTTATATTAGTTAAAGAATATTTATATAAATTATAAAATTGAGTTAATAACTGACGAGCAACTATCTCTAATTGATTCGTTGGATTGACTTGATTAGCCGGATTGGCTGGATTGACTTGATTAGCTGTATTGGCTGGATTAGCTGTATTGGCTTGACTGGCTTGATCTGACTGCTTATCAAGTATGTTAATTGGCATTGTTATAGCGTGTTCACTTCCTTGATTACTAATCTGGAGCATAAGATCGATAATTTTTTGTAATTTATTACTAAATTGTTTAAAGTTTGGTGCATATTGTGGAAAGAGTTGTAAAAATACATTATGTAGATTATCATCTAAATAAGCATTAAGAATGATAATATCTGTTCGAGATACATGATTATTTTTTTTGCATATTTCGGTAATTTGATTTTCATACCAAATTTTACGAATTATTCGTAATAAAGAACTTTCTATAAATAAATCACTGTGGTCTTTAGTAACTTCAAAATTTATACTCCGTAAAATGAAGCCATAACATGGTTCACTAGATGTATCATTAATAAAATCTGTTAATGCAGAACTAGCTTGTTTATATAAATCTTTAAGTGATCTAACATGTTCAGTTAAAAATTCTTGTGATAAAATTTGATGATGCGGCGATCTATCACTAGCCCATAAATAATTTTTATGTTTTGGATTAATATTTATTGATTGAATAAACCATATATTATATTTTTGATTAAAATTTTTGCCTAAAAATGGATGAAATACTGGATGTTTAAAACCAAAACTATAGCAACATGATGGATTCAGAGATGCTAAAAAATCTTCCCATGTAATAGATATGGCTTCAAGACATTCTTTAAATACTTGTTCATATGTGAGATTATTCCACATAACATTATTCATATCATATCCTCGTGCAGTTGACATATACCATTGATTATGATAATAATAAAAATTGACACATGTTCCATCATAAGATTTATAAATATGGTAATATCCTTTATGAAGGAATTCATTACTAGTTATTGTGTTAATATTAAATCGTAGACTTCGAGGGGGGACCATTAATGGTCGCCATGTATCCATTTCCAATATTAATCCATTGCATTCTTGTAAATAAACATTATTTAGTCTATTTTTACAACTATGAAGTGTCGAAAATATCATTCGTGATTTATCATAAGATGTTCGAATACCCATTTTATAAAGCATGCTACGGACTTCTTCAAATTTAACCGTTTTTGTTATTTTTTTCATAAAGTATTGCATATTTAATACTTCAGTCGTATTAATAGTGTCATTGAATGGCTGGTCATCAGGCGGCTTATTATCAGATGGTTGTTCATCAAATTGCTTATTATCAGATGATTGGTTATCAGATGGTTGTTTATCATATGACTGGTTATCTAATAGTTGGTCATCAAATTGTTTATTATCAGATGGCTGGTTATCGGGTTGCTTGTTATCAGATGGCTTATTATCAGATGGCTGGTTATTTGAGTGTTGGTCATCAGATGGCTGTTCATCAGATGACTGGTTATTTGAGTGTTGGTCATTAGATGACTGGCCATTATCAGATGATTGGTCATTATCAGATGATGATCTAGGTGTGTTATTTAGCGATGATCCGTTTAGATCAGATATTTGATCAATTTCTAGATCTGACATTAAACCTATATCAGTTTCTACGTTAGATAATAAGTTACGTTGAGGATTAGACATCAAAAGTATCTTTTATTACTAACATTATTATACCTTTATAAAGATTATAAATAAATTCAATATTTTGTTTTATATAATATAAAATTCTAATGAGTTATGCCGATGATCAAGTAAATTTAAATAATGAAGCTTTGTCATATGGTGGCATTCCGTATGATATGCTTATGCGAAAAATGCAAACTACTAATATGTATGAAGATCCAATGGCTGTTGAAAATTATATGCGTTCATTATTAGTAGATTTTAGACCAGATAAACCATTTTTTGCATCCGATGAAATTCGACACCCGGATGATATTGGTGGTGGAACGCATTCTCGAGAAAAATTAAATTTACGACATGGGGGTGCCCGTAGTCTTGAAGATCCATATTTACCAGATGGTACATTTTTGGATCATGAATTTACAGAGAGGGACCCACGTGGGCATGCTATTGGACCAAATATGCGTAAACATGTTGATCAACAATTTGCACGTGCAGCATTTATTAAATTCTATCCTGATTCAGATTATTCGGTACCAGAACAAGGCATAGCCCCTGAAAGAATGGTTTCAAATATCAAATCATTAATGTATCAATTTAAGGATCGTTTTGCCAATTTTGACGAATCATTTGATGGATGGCACAATGGTGGTACAGGTTATTATAAACGATTAGGTGGTTCAGATGTTGCTAAATATACTATGGATGGCACAATTATGGATTTAGTTGATGCTGAACAAGGCAATCGAACTGATGCAGTAGCCCGATTATCGGCCGATCCAAAAGTAGCATATCGGCATTCAACTGTAGATCATCGTTTTAAAATTACAAGATATGGAGCTGTACGTGCCAATCAATATCTGAAAGATAATAATTGGACTAATAACCGACGAAGTGTATTTAGTGATCATCCGCAATCCAAGTTGGTTGATGGTGTCCTTATGAATCGACAATTAGCAAATCTTATTATTGATTTAGAAGGTCTACGTCAAACAAAACAAGAGGTTGCAAAGGGGGCCAATTTTGGTGATTCTTATAATAATCTGCGACGAAATAAAAAGATTCATCCAGACGATATTTATAAATGGTTTAAAATTACTGGTTCACAAGTTGCGCCAGATCATCAGCTCAATTACGAAGGTAAACTAATGCGAACTAACCGTGGTACTATACGACATAATAATCGAGCTTTAATTAAAGAATCAATGACACAGCATTATATTGCAGCCTCAATGGAGCAAGCAACAAAAAAACTTAAAGAACGTGCCATAAATGATTTACGGCAAGATGTATTACATACTATTATGGAAAGTCGACATGATGAAAATATCAATCGTAATATGCAATATAAGGCCGATTTAACTCAACGTAATGCTGAAGATAATCGTTATATTGAGGCTTCTAAAGAAATTGTTAGTTATGCTGGAATTAAACCATCTAAAGATAATCGAGTAGATCAATTATTGGCACGTGAGCAATTTGGTGAATATTCATTGGCAGCACCATCTCGTGCCAGTAATAGGTATAAAAAACGTAATGTAGCTACTGATGATCAACTTGAAGAACAAGATAGATCGCGTTTGGATTTTGGCGTTTTTGATCGTGCTGAACGAGCTGATCCACGTGATCATATGATGCGAGATTATGCTAATTTAGATATTGGCGATGGCGGATATGGACAAACAGTAAACGAAACGGATTTACAAAAAATTAACTATGGACCATTTAGTGATCCATAAAATATTATTAGTTTTTATTATTATGATTATAATTGACATAGTATAAATGTATTAAATATGGCTATATGTAAAAGTGTAGATTGGCCAAGATTATTGTCTTAAATCTTTAAAAAAATGAATAAAAATGAATAATTAAATAAAATAAATTGTCTGATATTATTAATTTATCTGAACCAATAATGTTCTATGGTCTAGTGATTATGGATATTCATATATGGATGGGTAATTTTATTCTACCACAGTAGAATATGGATTAATTTTTTTTAATTTAAGATTGGTTGGATCAAAATTATCATAGAATAAATAGATAATGGCTAAATTCCAATCTATTGTATCGGGTGAAATGTTTTGATATTTATAAATAACTCTCATCAAATATTTTTCACGTTGAATTCGTTTATATATCATTTTGGTTTTATAATAATCAGGATTGTATCTAATAAATAATACATGTGGCGTTCCTAAATCCATATAAATTTGTTTCATGCGGGACATTTCACATTCGGATGAATAATTTTTGGCTTTATGTTGATACTCATCAACTTCAATAATAATATATCCAAATGATGTTGGAATATTAAAATCTGGTCGTTTTTTTGAGCATTTACTATCAACTATTTTATCATGTATAAAATCAATATTATGCGATTCAAGCAAATATTTAATACGCTGTTCTTTAGCATGGAATTTAACAGTTGTTCCAAGTTTAATGTATTGTTTACAGCTAGAACAAAATTTATCAGTATAATGGATATCTGTTTCACAATACAAACATTTAATATTTTTAGTTTTAGATTTTTGTAATGGTCTAGCAATCATATTTGGCAATTTATGTTCAGCACAATATTCTGTAGAATATCCAGACAATCCAAATGATGCCCGAGTATTACAATCTGCTTGTTTACATCGTTTATGTTTGACATCTATATAATTATCTGGCGCATGTTTACTACAATATTCAGCTTGTTTTGATCCAGGCAATCCAAATGATGCCCGAGTATTACAATTTGCTTGTTTACATTGTTTACTTTTAATATCTATATAATTATCTGGCGCATGTTTACTACAATATTCAGCTTGTTTTGATCCAGGTAATCCAAATGATGCCCGAGTATTACAATCTGCTTGTTTGCATCGTTTATTTTTAATATCTATATAATTATATATGATTCAATTTTAATATAATAGTATCATAGTTATTTTTGATTAATATTATAGAAAATTGCAAATTAATGAATTTATTATTTATATTTATACTAGCTATTAATAGATTAGATATGATAATATTAATTTCACACAAGGAAATGATTAATACTGCGTATACATTATATTTATAGATTTTATTGATTTTATTATCGCGGAATATTTAATAGTATTAGTTATATCACTGATTTATATGATATATAAATATCCATTATTTTTATGTATCATAATTCTAAATCTAATTCATGCACTAATAATAATAAGTTATTTAATAATAAAAAATGTAAAAATACTTAGCATAATAGATATAGGATATTCAAGAGAATCACTTATAATATCTAATGAGAACCAGCTAATATATAATTTATATGCAATTATACAATAATATCTTAATTTACAAATGCATAATAATCGGCATAAAAAATTGAAAAATATCATTATATCGTTTAGCAAGATATTATATTTTCACGACAATGAGTATCTGGCCAACCCCGATCAAAATTGGTCAAAAAATGATTTATCAATTTAATTCGTCAATTAATAATATTATTGATCGATATCGGGGTGGGTTATTTTCATACATAGTAGATGATATGCGTGAAAATCAGCAAATATATAATATATTTAAAATTATTATGTGTATGACATTATTTCAACTTGATTTACTAAGTATATTATGGATGTTAATTATATCACCACATATAGTATGTGCTATCAATTCAATTTGTAAAAATATATATTTTAATATAGATAAAGACATTGAAAATTATAGAATTTATAATCATGAAATAACAATTTCTATTATTAATAGAGAATTAAAATGGCAGTCATATATTTTAGATGCTTATCAGTCTATATTTGTATTGAATTTTATATATTATGCATTTATCATAATAGTACATGGTATTTCCAATTCTATTACTTTTAATATACTATTAATTGTCAATATTTGGAATATGATGATACTACTAAAATATTATCTTGAAACTTATCTAATTATTGATAACCAAAATAGCCGAATAGAACATTTAAAAATACAAATTGATATTGAAGACTGCCATGAACAACGAGAAGAGATGCGACAGCTAATAAAACAACAATGGCGAGAATATGTTTATAATCATGATAATGACGATGACATTCAAGACGATGACATTCAAGATGATAAACAAACACAAGATCATAAAAATAATAATGAATCTGATTTCATTTTAAATAATGACAATTAAAAAAGTAATAATAGCATAAAAAATATTATTATTTATTTTATGTATTAATTATTTTTTTTAGTTTGGGCTGGCGCTACTAATGATCCTTGCTGTGCTAATGCTTTATCTGTAGCTTCTTTAACAAATGTTGGTGCTTCTGCTGCAGTGTAGAATTTTTCCTTAGCAATTTCAAGCCCACCCTTAGCGACTTTCCAAACATCAACCTGAATAGCGTCATCTGGAATATCATCATCAACTGTATCCCCAATATATTTAGCGCCGAGTTCTTTAATATAAGCATTTTGTTCACGCCACTTTTTAAAACTTTCGGCGTCTGGTCCAGTTTGTATAACATTTTTAGCTTTGACTTTTTCAACTCGCTTTTTCATTAAATCTTGGCCAAGACGTTCATCTGCTTCGAGTTGTTTCATCATTTCTTCTAATATAATAGTATTATCATTGTAGAAATTAGTATGTTCGCGTTGTTCTTTAAAGCTATCGAAAAAGTTCCATTTACCAAAATGTGCCGTAAAAATTTCAGCAATAACTTCATTTCTATGTTTCTTTTTGAATGTTTCGGCCTCTTCTAGAGTATCATGCACAGAATATGGATTAATAGCCAATTCAAGTTCAGGCTTTAAACAATAGGCATCACGGACAAAATCACGTAATTCTTCATAATTACTAGTCATATACATTTTAAATCGGCCAAATAGATCATGTGGAGGAAGCATTTCCCTTACTGTGTTTGCAATCGTCGAGTCTTTAAGATTTTGTTTATCAACTGGCATACTGGCCTGCTGGTCATCCGATGGTTGATCATCAGATTGTTGGTCATTAGAGTGTTGGTCATTAGATGGTCGCTCATTAGAGTGTTGGTCATTAGATTTAATAGGTACTTTAGTAAAGATAGTTTTTGTTTTCCCATTTTTGCATTTGATGATTTTCTTAATTTTTTTGTATTGTTTAGGTTGATCATTTGTATCAGCTGATGGTTTAGCACTCTCTTGAATTTTTTGACGCAATGATTCGCGATTTCTAAATTCAGCATCAGTTCGTTTATGATGCTCAACAGCTAATTGACCAGCTGGTGTATTAATCGGCTTGCGTGTAGTATCTGCTGAATTAGGTCGATAACCACTTCTAACATGTTCATCGGGATTAAATTGAAACATCTCTTCTAAAAATTCCTTGACAATAACACGTTTGGCCATCCATTTTCGATTAAATTCATAATCATCTATAGTTGGCTGATATGCTTTTTCAAGAACTAATTTAGGTGTTTCAACTTTAGATGGATCTTTAAGATATTCATAAACAGGTGTTACAGGAACTCCTTCAGGCACCTTCCATTCATCATTCATACGATTTAGAAATCCAATCATGGCCGATATAATAAAATTACGCCAATAATCATGATGAATTTGAGTGATAGAAAAATTTAAATATTTATCTGAACCTTCAATTGTGCGTCCATATGGGTTTAATTTTTTTTTCATGTTAAGAATTTCATCAGGTGGTAATTCAGCAAGATCCTCATCTTTAAGTTGTTGTAAAATTTCTTCCAATTGACTTGCTAAATTTTTGTTATTTTCAGACATAATATTTTTTTATAATAATTAAGAACAAATGGTTTAGAATAAATTTTATTATACAATAATCATAAATTAAAATCAAAATTAGAATTAAAATATATGGATGACTTCAACAATTGAAAATACTAATGGGAATATTTTATCAAGAATTAAAAATCTAAAAAATATCATAAATATTTATTCACGATATAAATTTGATGATATTGATGATGAGTTGCTAGTACAATTAACGACTGAATTAAATGATTGTCAATTAACTTATGAGCTTGGTAGTTTAAATTTATTAATTGATTATTATCAAGCTAAACATGAAGATGATAAAAAAGTTATATATCTTAATTATATGAAATTTATTACAGTAGAAAATATTATTGGAAAATTAAAACGCATTTATTCTTATTGTAAAAGATTTTATAAAATATATAATATTGATGACCCAAATTTAGATACAGCATTTCATCAATACGATTGTATGAATATTAATTCAGAATATATAGATACTCCTAATGATATGTGTGTTTGTGGAACACGATTTGTCATAGAAGCCAAAAATGCTGAATTTGTCTGTCATAAATGCGGCCAATCTAAAAAATTATATGGCGTTGTATTCGAAGATGAACAATTCTTTTATCAAGAAGGTCAACGTACAAAACATGGTAAATATGATCCAACGAAACATTGCAAATTTTGGGTTGACCGAATTCAAGCAAAAGAAAATACTGAAATTCCGACCCGAGTTTTAAAAAAAATAAAAAAGTGTATCAAACGTGATAATATTCGATTAGATAGATTAACATGTCCAATAATTAGATCTTATTTAAAAGAATTACGATTAACTACTTATAATGATCATGTTCCATTAATTCGAAAACTTATCACTGGCAAAGAACCCGAACAATTATCTGAATATGAGCTTAAATTAGTATATAATTATTTTAGTCGAGTTATTCAAATTTATAATAAAACTAAACCAAATAATAAACCAAATTGCCCATACCATCCCTTTTTTATTTATAAGATTTTAGAACAAATTTTAAAACATCCGCGACAAATACAAAAACGAAATGATATATTGTCATGTATACATCTACAATCGCGCGAAACTCTTATTGAAAATGATAATATTTGGAAGCCAATTTGTGCCGAAATCTCTGAATTTATATATATCCCCACAGATAATTCATAATTATGGAATATTTCCAAATTTGATCTAAATACAAATTATATCCATAATATGATTATAACCATATATATCTTTAACAAAAGTATCAATGTTCGTATTTATTGAATATGTTAATTCAGACAGAACACTTGTTCAGTTTCAGGCAATTGGTAATATGGTTTTATATATTTTAAGTTTATATCAACAAAATAAAATTGCAAGAAAAAATATTGCAGTAGGTCCACATAATACTTTAAATGCCATCTTATTAAACCAACATAAAATATCCTTTCATCATAATCATAAGTATCATTTATATTTAAATGATACATTAAACATTGATATTGCCTTTCAAGAATTACAATATGTTGCATCATGGTACAGACCAATACATGCTATCATTAAAAAATCAACTATTGAAGACATATATGGTTATATACCAGATTTGACTTGGAAATCTGATGATGAAGAATATAATCTATCTGTCATTGCTAATCTAATTGATGATTTATGTTTAGCTAATGATAATGATTTACAAGAAGAAATTACAAATTATACCCGATATTGTCCAGCATTAATTGATGATAAAGAATTATCCTCTGATACCCAGTTCGAAGATGAGGATCAATTAGATGAATTATTAGATCAAGTTCAAATTGATACGGATGATGATTGGACAGACGAGGATTAAATAAAATTATTAGTGAATGGGTAATCCATTAAATTGATATAACTTAGACTGTGTTGGATCAAACTGATATAAAGACTGATCTATTTTTTTTAATTTAGTCGGATATGCATTTTGTGGTGTACAATATATACGTGGCTTATTATGTATAACAGCATCTATATTCTCTTTGGCCACATTATATGCTGTATAACAATTATCTGATCCATATGTTTCAACTGTTGGTAAATATTTGAGCCATTTAGTTTGCATTGTTTTATTATATTGATTACTAGCCCAAAATAAAATTTTTTGAGCCTCTTGATATGCTGCGATTGCTATAGTTTTATCATATAAAAGGCCCATAGTTAATAAATAACACATTATGTCTTGTAAGTTGCTAATATAATAATTAGATAATTTATATGCACTACGTAAATTACCTTTATTATCAATAATCTCGACAGATCTATTTTCTATAGATATAGTAGTTCTACGTGGGATATTATCTAATATAGCATTATATTCAATCTTACTGGGTAGTATATTAGATGAAGTATGCAAACTAAATAAATCATTAATATGAGACATATATTTATTAATGTGAGTTACATAATCATCAGTAAATATACTAAATGGTTCATATTCAGGCAGTTGAATCTTAATAGCCGAACTAGTTAGCTGCCATGATTTATACCAATCTGTAGAATTATCTAGTTGATATCCATCTTGTTTAGCCTGATCAATCCAGTATAATAAAGCAGCATATCCTCCAATACAAGTTTGTTCTAATAACAAGACAGGTATATCAATTTTTATACATTTATATGATGGTAAGATTGGTGGTGGCATTGAAAAACTCTGACATATTAATTGATAACGTTTTATATCTTTTTCCCATCGTCCCATAACAGTTTCTAAAGGAGGTACTTCAAATGGTAAAGATAAAGCTCTGTGTTTATCAATCATTTGATAATGTGGATGAACAATTGTAAATCCTTGATATGTCATAGTTGGAATTTTATCATATAAATTTTGTGGAATATATGAAATATCGGCTACTTCTTGAAAATTAATGCGTACTTTCATAGTTGAAACATGAAAGGCCATAATTACACTTACACCATCAAAATGTTCGGCCAATAACTGGCCTAAATTATATGCATCTCGATGAAATTCAGGTGAATAAAAATCATAATCCGGAAAATGATTATCTGGGTACAATTTAAGATTTTTTGTACGAAGAGCCATATCTAAAGACATACCACCAGACAAAATACGATGATTAAATTGTATAAATTTTTTTACAATTTCTAGTGCTTTGAGCATAACATCTTTTTGAAAATTATGTTCGAAAACAACTGTTTCAAGTATCTCTTTGTCCATTAATAATATATTAGATATATTATGTAGATTATAATATAAATCAGCAAATATGTCCAACACGTATGAATGGATTAAACGTCAAGAACAATATCGATATTCTATGGATGATCGAAAATTATCATATAATTTTAAAAAAGAGATTGAACCAAAAGTTGACGCATTTTTAGCATCACAAGATAAAACCTTATTAATCGGCAACTTTAATATATCTAAAGAACCATGGCGAATAATGGCACTTTCCGAATTCTGTCGTTTAGGATTAAAACTACAAACTAAAGAACTGCCATCTGCCGATTCTAAAGATCTTTTAACCGAAGTTACATTTATTAAAAAGAAACTATCTAAACATTATTTAGGATAAGTTATATAATACTCATTAGCTAATACATCGCAATATTTTGAATTAGAATATATTCAGCAGCTCAAACACAACTGATTTAATATTAAACCCGGCCTAATATAGTTCCCCTTTGTGTTTAGCGTTATGATTGAAATTATTGTAGATGATCGAGAACGGCATATAATTAATCATTTAAAAAAAATAACTGGTTATTTTTTTCGATGTGTTGTTCAACGTCTTTATGTAGGTGATTATATAATTGTTCAAAATGGCCGAATTATAATATGTATTGAACGAAAAACATGGGTTGACTTAGCTGCTGGTTTTCGTGATGGTCGAAAAAATAATATACATAAAATGTTAAAATTTCAACAAGATACACAATGTAAATTAGCATATTTAATAGAGGGTAATCCACGACCTAATTTAACCAAATTATACGGACGAATCCCCGCTAAAAATCTAATAGCTTATTTAGATCATATTATGATTCAAGAAAATATTCATGTTATTTATAGCCTAAATAATATTGATACGGCTAATCGTTTAATGATATTAGCCCAAAATATATCCACGATTAAATGGGTAAATCAATTGAATGGGCCTGAATCTGCTAAATCTGAATCTAAATCTGCATCTGAATCTAAATCTGCATCTGAATCTAAATCTGAATCTAAATCTGCATCTGAATCATTAACAAGTAGCATATCAGCGGCTCAATCAACTTTGTATTCAACAAAAAAACAAATAAATCCCGTAATTATACAAGAACAATTGCTTATGTGTTTGCCATCAATAGGATCTATGATAGCACCAATTTTAGTTGAATCAAAAATATCTTTATATGAATTATATCATAAAACATATTCAATAGATCAAATTGCTAAAATTAAATTTGCTAATGGAGCATTAATAGGAACAAAACGTGCTAATCGAATATATAACAACAGTATTTATTTAAAACAATATTCTGATCGAACCAAAAAAGTTCAATTACGAATATTATCAACTATACCTGGCATTAGTAAACATATGGCCCAGATTATTTATAATCATATTCGTCTAAAAGAAATATTTGAAGGTACATTTTCATTTGATAATATCTGTAATATTCAATGTGGCAAAATTCGATTTGGAAAAAAACGCACATCTGACTTATTAATGTATTTATTAGATATAACGCATGATGAATTACAGAAATTAATTTGTTAAAATATTATAGGCATAGTTTATAAAATAAAAATAATAATAGAAAATTCTCATATTGAAACTATCTAATGAAGTAAAAAATGATTAATTATTATAGAAATATTATGCAATTTGATTTACATTATAAGTACGTCGAAGCAGAAAATAATTTTATTATATTATATAAAAATTTTAGATATGTATATGGTTATAACAACTGTTATAAATTTATAAGTAACAAATGTTGGTTTAACATAAATATATTTACTAATTGTGTACGTCATTTATATATAAATGGAACATATAATCAATATTCTGATGGTATTCTCAATCAAAAGTATAAAACTGTTAATTTATATCAACATCATATAATATGGCGTAATTTTATGCGAAATGGTAAAAAGATACAACATACTTTACAAATGCCTAAATGGAATATAGCACAATGTTATTATGAGAATAAATTTATAACAAATAAAATAATACAAAAAAAGAATCAAATTATACATTATTATTGGGATATATATGAGCATAAATGTAGTAATATTATATTTAATAAAAAATATATGATTATGTATAACATAAGATGGAACTGTTTTAGAATTTTAATAAACCGGAATTATATCATATTATATGAATGTATGAAAAGTAGCATTCATCAACATCGAACTATTGATATTTGTTATATCAATAAAAATCGATTAATACAAACAGTTTATACTATACATAACAATAAACCAATTTTACTGAGATCGAATTTAAATCAACTTAATGTATTAACATACCATGATCCATATTTAATTGCCGAAAGTTATTATAATGTTTGGCGGCATTCTAAGCTAGTTATGTCTTATAAAAAATGGTTTAATTGTTATGGATTGATCGATTTTAGTATTAAATTTGTTTCATCACATAATCAAAACATACCATATATTCAATGTTATAATAAAATGGGTTATCTTATTTCTACACATCAATAATTTTTTTTTAAAATGATTATTATGATTCTAAATTATTTAAGAAATCAAGTATTTTATTAATATCTAAAAATGGCCTTCCAATGTATTGTAATATCACCTTTAAAAAATAAATATGCCATTATATATGAATGGGTAAAATATTATATGTAATATAATATATTAGAATGCCAATTGATATATGTAGTTCTTTAAATAAAATAAGTCAGTATACCTTTGGAAGTTCATTTTTATATAATACATTTGGTAATACATTATCAGTGTCATTAATTATTAGTATAATTATGATGTTACTCGTAATTATATTATATCCGGCACATCCAAATACCAGTTTTATAACTGTTTTAAAATTATTTATGTACATGTTTTTAGGATCTTTAGTTGTTGTATTTTTACATAATTCAGTAATTAAATATTATTATGAAGAAAAACATAATAATGCCGCATCATTAGATATTATTCGTGGAATAAATGCTAATAATCGTGATGCAGTTTATGGTAACTATCAATCAATTCAACCAAGTTCAACACAACAAAATCAAGATTCGCAAACCTCTCAAGATAATAAACAAGATGATAATCTAAATGATGCTATAAATACATTATTAAATCAACCCATAGAACATAAAGACAAAGCCAATCTCACAGCTAAATCTATTTCAAATCAACCTACATTAGAGATTTATCCTCCACGTTCTAACCCTAATCCATATAAATGATTGTAATGGCTGTTTGGATATAGTATTTTTTTTAAAATTGAATTTATAAAATAAAAAATATCTAGATTATCAATGACTACTTTTTTAAAACATTTGTTAATGCCATGTTTATTATATATTTTATATATTTGGGCTTGGGTAGTTTTGTATAAAAATAAATTATATGAACAAATATTACGTATTTTATTTTATTTACCAGATCAATATTTAAAAATATTTACTTATTGTATACCGCACCATTATACAACGGATAATCGTCAAATCAATATACTTTGGGTAATTAATGAAAATAATCAAATATTAACAAATAAATTTAAGATATATATGGCATATTATTGGGAAACTTCTGATTTGCATCAAACAAATGGATTTTCATTTTTAAAGGCCTCGACCATACTTAGAACAAATAAAATTCAATGCTACTATTGTTTAGGTGATGACAAAATATATAAATTAATTATTTATAAAAAAGATAATACAATATATGTTGAATCACTAAATGAAAAACCATTTAACACATTTCTTGGGCATATCACATTTGATTTAAATAATAATCCAAATAAAAAAATCGATGATTTAATTGATCTGATTAAAGAAATCGAGTGATTATACTAAATCAAGTAATTATATTAAATCAAGTGATTATACTAAATCAAGTGATTATACTAAATCAAGTCATTTAATAATTAAAAGAAAATTGAAAATATAAAATCATGGTTAATGTTATTCAAGTCATTTAAATGCAATTTGATATAAAACTGAAAAATATTAAATATGAACAATACACACATATATCTATTAATAATATAAAATACATTTATAATCCCCATATAGGTCTAGAAGAATATGCATATATAGATCATCATAATGTCATATCAACAGACTGTATAGAACGAATGGCAATTAATTTTACTACTTATCAAGATGATATTCAAACAGTTAGGCATTATCCATCTATAATAATTCGTTTTTCAGCGATATGTCCACAACCAACTTTACTCTATATATCATATAGAACTCGTACAAAAAAAGTCTGTTATACTTATCAGGAACCAGATGGAGAACTTTTTGAGAAACAAGAAATAGGATATCAAACATTTTATAAATACAGGTATAATTCTCATATTTGGCATGATGGGTGTGTCACATGTCATAATGACTTTCCTTATTGTTCTGTTGGTCAATATAAAAAAAAAATTAGTCGGAACCAATATGATTTTTATTATTCTTGGGAAGATAAAAAATTAATTAATATTATTGTAATATATAACAATATTTTAAAATATCTCGTCACACTAATAAATGGCAAAAGTATTGTTAGTACTTGGATTCGTAATAAAGATCGCATCTATGGTTATCAATGGAATCGAGAATCTTTAAATCATAGAGGAACAATATATCAAACTGTTTATAATATGAAATATATTACTAAAAATATCGATATTTATTATCAATCTACATATTCCCCTAATTTAGTTAATGATAATAAACATGGTTTTTATTTTCGATTTACAAAACTTCAGGATAATAATTATGGAATTATAAAAAAAATTTATAGTGATATATTTGATACTCAATATCCTAAAAATATAACAATAAAAAATTATAATCCAATACAACATATACATAAAAATATGAGATGGTCTTATTTTGATTCTGATATAAATACAGATTTAGAACAATATTTATATGTTTGTGATGAAGATTATATAGAATAATTTTTTTTAAATTTGAATAAAATTTTGTATTTATTATGCAAATATTACATACTTATAAGCATTATAATGGATTATTTATAACAAATGAATGTATTATGTACTATAATGATGGAAATTGGTGTAAATACACAAATCAATTTTACAAAATACAATTATTTTATTATCAGTATAAACTATTATTACAATTTATTGCATATGATACAATAAAACAATTCTATGATCCAGATGGTATTTTACATCAATTTGTAAAATATAAAGAAGGTATTGAAATAGATAAAATATGGCAAGATGCAATAAAATTATCAGATACAATACATTATTTTAAACATTATATTCCATTAATGAATTTATATCAAAATTTATTCATGAAAACTAAAAATATTTATAAAAATGATCAGATTTATATAATTTATAAATGGTCGGCTAATGGTATAATTCATAATATTATACATAAAAAAATAAATTTAATTAAAGAATGGAATATAAAACGATATTTAATTAAGCAAGGCACCAATAATTATTGTTTTGAATATTTTTTTAATAATATACAGTGTTCATATAAATATGGTAATTTCGAGATAAATCAAATAACTGATCAAAATGGTCATAATATGGCATTAGAATTTGATAAATTTAACCCTGAATATATTATCCAATGGTCAAAGGCGTATATGCATAGAAAACAAAATCATATCAATAAAAACATTTTTATTTATTATGATTGGCAAAATCAAAGATTAATTCAACGGAATATAATTACATAGCGGTTTATTAAATTAGATGATATGATTTACTATGATATTAAATAGAGTATAGTTAAAAAAATGAATAAATTGGTTAGAATAATTTAGATTATTTATGGATTTTGATTTTAACAGTCATACTGATTATGAAGTCGAATATAATAATAATATCAATTATTTCCGAATAACAATTAAGACTAAAGATATAAATGAAATATATCAACATGGAAACCTATCTGAGTATAATATGTCCTATGAAAAACATAATATAAAAATTCGTGACGAGGGAGATCGTTTAGAGATAAAAAGGTATTTAAATTATTTAAATCAACAAATATATCAAAAAGGATATTTAATAAATCAAGTAAAAACTCCAATTCGAATATATAATCATATATATAAAATTGAAACATATTGGAATTCTGGTAAAAAATTATCTCAATTTATATCAAATATATATAATTATATACCAATATTACATGACCAATATACTGCATTCAAAATAATTATAAAAAATAATCAGATTTTTTTATATTGTTGGCCAATATTTAGTGAAAATCATAATCAAGTTTATTATTGGCATAATAAATATTATTATAAATATGATGTTAATCGTGTTTCACCACGACAAATCATAACTCGATTTGGGGATATTCAATACTGTTGGTCAAAATCACATAATAAAATAAAGTTAAAAGGTTTATCATTTCGATATGAAATAAAATATTATAAACATTATAAATTTATAGAGACACAGCATTATAATGCCGATCAGCGTCCAAACTTAAGCTTTTCAAATTATGATAAAGAAATTTATCGAAATTGGTCTGATTTTGATGAATCTGAAGGTTATGATATATATCCCGGAAGGTTAAATTGGTATGAAGTGGCTTTATTTTTAACGCGATATTCATTAAAATGGAATTGTATTACAGGTGATTTATGGCAATACAGATACATAACAAATTATCGTACGATATATGATTATACTGATTCTAACATATATAATATATATGATAAAATAAATCCTCGATATCCTTCTGATGAAAATTATTCAATATATTATACACGGCCTGCAATATTATATAATGAATATGATGAACAGTCTGATGGTCTATCTGATATTTCATCTGACATTCCATCTGATGGTCTATCTGATGGTCAGTCTGATATTCTATCTGATGGTCAGTCTAATATTCCATCTGATGGTCTATCTGATGGTCAGTCTGATATTCCACCTGATACCATCTGATATTTCACCTGATGCCAACTGATATACCATCTGATATGCCAGATATCTCACCATATTATTAATTGTTTTGGATGGTATGTATTCTAATCAAATTTAGTTTTGCGCGGATGAGATATTGAAATAGTTTTAGTTGATCGCCGATTTTTATTATTTTTTGCCATTTGAACATATGGATTATCTTGAAGTGTTATTTCATTTTTTGGGATTTTATCTGCTAGTTCTTGTAATGGTATGCAACCGATTTTAAACTCCGGATATAAATTAGCAATAATATATCTGAATGGTGGGTTGAGTTCTCGTTTGTAGCAAAGTTTTTGATGAGTACGAACATTTGCATTATTTGAAAATACAGTAGTCGAAATTTTAGTGGCATATTGTTTTTCTTGTGCGTTATAACCTGATTGAGTTTTATTTAATGATGCAATTAAGGCATTACTTGTTGTGAAAAATACCATTAAAGCATTTTTTCTTAATTCTGGTGGAACAACTTTATCATCATGTGCAGCAAATACTAAGGTAATATGATTCCATCGACCTCTATAGAAAATTGAATTAAATGGATTTGTCTCATTTTTTTTATAATATTTCATCCATACTGGAAATTTTTCAGAACAATCATCAATAATAAGCATTAATCGTGGATTAAAATCTAAATATTCTAATACAGTTCGTAATTGATCATCCAGATCATATTTTTCAAGAGTAGATCGATTTTGGCGAATAGATTGTTTATATAGTCGTTTAAGATTTTTATTACGCAAGTCCTCAATATGAGTAATTTGGGATCGCTTTTGAGCATAATTTAAATGATTATTTTGTGTAATTTCAGAAATATGTTTATCGGCACTTTGAATAATTGATTTAATCATAATGCAGATTTTAGGATCTGGAGCTTTATTAAAAAGCCGTTTGAGATTTTCATTATCATTGGCCGTATTATATATCTGTGTTAAATAATACTGTCTACGCCAGATTTTTTCCAATACTTCTTTAGATAAATCATCTTTAATACAGACCGATGGAAGTTTTTTTCTATAAACATGATCAGATGTTTTTGGTGCAATAACGATATAATTAGGTATATAATCTTTACAAAAATATAAAATTTCTTCTATAATTGTTGTTTTTCCAGATTGAGATCCACCAAAAATTAAGGTAGTTTTATCAATAAAACTATATACATCTCGTTCAAGCCAATAAATTGGAGTGCCATCTGGTGTGTATATTGTTTTTTCATCATCCATGATAATATATATAAATCAATTAGATTTCTTTTAAAATTATTCATTTTCCCAAATATCATCAGCATTTTCAACATCATATACTTCTTCAAAATTATCAATAATATTATCATAATTTTGAGTAGGCGTTACATCTTCATCATCAGATATATATGTTGTTTCATCGATATCTGTAGATTCAACTTCATTATCATTTTCCTGCGTAGTGATATCAATAGATGAGTTAAATACAAAATTAGCCTTACTATACATTTTTTCAGATTGTAATATATATTTTATAAAATAATCAACAAGTGATTGGGCAAAGGTTTGATATTTTAGTGTAGCTTTTTTATAAATGTCTAATAACATCGATGACAAAAATTCAAGTAAAAAATTGGCATAATCTATATGTCGTAGGGTATATCGATACTGTTGATCTAAATTATTAAATTGAGTTGTGAATTGTGGCATAGATTGTTTTATGTTTTTTAATGTTATTTTTTTTTGTAAATTTAATAATTCTTTTAATTTAAATGGCATATCAACGATATTTTCATGATTCATAACCATATTATATTCTCGTAAAATATGATAAATATAAGTTTTAATTTTTAGAGCTTGTATAATATATACATCATCACATGTATGTCTGGATGGATTAATAACACCTTTTTCAATATCAGCAAATTTATAACCTTCTGTTAATCCAATATTGACCAAAATATTATATTTAATATTCATTAATTTACTTAATTCAGCTGTTTTCTGTAATGTAAACTTATAATGTGATTTTTTTATTGGTAATGAAGTAGTTGCTAATTTTGTCGATAATTGAATATTTTTTACAGTTTTGTTCAAACTATGTGTAATAATTTTTTGTTTATTGTGCTCAATATTTTTAAAGACTTTAAGGTATTTATTATAATATGCATATGCTTCTTTGGACATTGTATTTTTTTGATAATGTGTTTTAAGCCCACATTTAGTACATACTTCATTAACAATAGTATGAAGATCACCGATTGGACATCGAGTATAAAAATACTGATAAAAAGCATTTATATTATCTATTGTTTTAGATAATTGATTTAAAGTATGCTGTGTATGTTTAAAAACCGATTTTTTAGATAATTCTTTTGATGCTCGATGTATAATTTTTTGGCATTTACCACATCGTTGACCTAATAATTGTGCAGATGCAAATTGGCTAAGTTTTTCAGCATCTTCATCAGCTAACCAAGAATTAACCTCGGTTGGTATAATTTCTAAATCACGTTTACCTGGTCCAATATCATAAATATATTTATGCGGTTGATGAAGTTCGCCTGTTTCACAATAATAATCAAATATATTTAATTTTGATAAACGAAAATCATTATATTTACCGCGAATATCAGTTATCCATTGGATTTGTATTAAAGATTTAAGATTTTTTTTGGCATAATTATACAGAATCGTTTTTTCAAGTTTATATAGTGATTGGTCATAATAGTTTTTAACTTGTAATTGTTGAGGTACAAAGACTTTTTGATATATTTTATTATGAGCATAATTATATTCAGCCAAATATGAATAATAAGTATAATCTGAAATATTAGATAGGGACCATTTAGGTACGGGCGGTTGTTCTATAAGATCTTCAATTGATGATTGCTTATCTATGCGTCGACCACTTAAAATATAAGCATATTTCATATATTTTGTAACAACATCAATTTCATCAATGTTTGCCTCTTTAGGAAAACTATTCGGATGAATAATTTTAATTGGACGTATATATTTTTTTGCCCATGGATAAGCAATTTTTAGAAATATCTGTTTTACTATATCTGCATTCATATAAGCTAACCGTTTAATAATGGAATCTTTAGTTGATAATATTAGATTAATGGCGGTTACTAAAATATACCTTTCGAATAATTTAACATTCTTAACAATTTTTCCACCTGTATATTGCCGATTATTTGAAGATTTGGACGATATTGATTTGGAAGATATTAATTCAGGTTTTATTTTTGATTTGAGAGATTCTCGCCCAAATGTTAATTTGTTAGGATTATAAAGCATCAAGGCGCATAATATAGCATAAATATAAATACAACTATACAAATTAAGAGTATCTTTTATACTATCTTGAGTATTTGTACGGCTTTGTAATAATTGTGCTTGTTTGGTATGTATAATATCTCGGATCCCGCTTACAATACTACTAATAAATAATTTAGTAGGTATAGGCATATTAAATTTAATATACGTTGATATAATATATACCGCTTCTTTCCAAATAAGAGTTTGTAATGGATCTTCAACAGATATCTGAGGCGTATCAAGGGTTATAAATCTAAGAATTCCTTCATTATCAGATTCTGCTAATTGTTCACCACAAATATAACAAAAATATCCTGACCTATTTGATGGTAAAGAATATTTTTTTATAACTTCCTTTGTCAATGTATCTTGAAGCCAGGGTTTATTAAAATTTTTTAATAAAACTTCGCCATATTTATATATATGAGGGCAAACGCCTCCTTCAATTAATTGATTACCATATAAATAGCGTTTCGGAATTTCTTTTTTAATTTTGTTTAAAATACGTTTTAATGCATCAGGTGAAATATCTTTAAATGTTTTTCGTAACTGATGAAATAATTTTTGATTTTGTCGAGCTTGTATTGTTAAATTTTTAGTATAGGATTCTAATTTGTTATATGCTAATTGAACAACAGCTCGTTGTTTTTTATCAAGTTGTTTTAAGTCTGAAATGCCATATTTTGAAAATGCTATAGCACTTTTTTTAACTAATTCTAATTTTTTTATATATTCTTGTTGCTGTTGTTCATATTCAAATCGTTGATTTTCTTTATTTTTTTTATAATTAAGAAGTTGTTGTTTAAAAATATCATTATTTGTTCCAATAATCTTGCCCAAATAATATAAATATAACAAACTATATTTATCTAAAATAAACCATATGGTATATTCAAAAGAACGATTGGTCAATGGTGTATCAATTATTATTTGCAACATTTTTAAAAAATCTAATTGGTTTTGATAAGATTGACAAGAATTAACTTGATTTAGTTTGGTTTGTTGTTGAGTGTTATAAATCGATAGCATTTGTGAAATTTGCCATGAATTTTTACCATGATTTAAAAAGCTTGGTATATATGGCGCAACCTTAAAATCGATATATAATAATGCATAATTTTGATTATAGTATGCATACATATTTTTAATATACTTAATCAGAAGTTTTGATTGTTGCATAGCATCATTATCATTATTAAAATATATCGTATTGGCCGATTTCGTCAAATCTGATGGAATTCCAAAATGCGTTAAATTAATTCTCTGTTGTGTGTATTTAAGAGTCTGAAAATCGTATATTCCATAATTACCAACATTCGCCAATACTTTATTATTGATATAATCAAAATAAATATATTCATAAAGATTATAATGACGGATAAAATTCATGGGTAGTTTAAATCCAATTAATTGATATGACTGATTAGCTGGAATAACTTGCATAGATTGATCAAATTGATATACATAAATCGGTATCTCATTTTGGATAGTTATATAATATTTATGTTTTTGTGAAATAATCGGTGTACAAAAATTAGTAATATATTTACATAAAATACTAATAATATTACTATTTGGAAATTGGATTTGTTCAAATAGAGTATCTAATTCATAAAACATATCGAAATGTTTTTTATCAATCTTTGAGATTTCTTTAAGATGGTCATACTCAATTTCTTTTTGTGTTTTGCTTAATAATACAGGCTGATCTGGAATATCAAAAATAATAATAGATGTTGTCATACTATATACAAAAACACAAATAAACTCTATGTAAAATTTATACAATTAAACATATCATTACATATAAAATATAATATGTTGAAAAAACAATTAGATAGAACTATTTACTCTTCTAGAACTATATCAACATATCAATTGCTTGCTGCATATATAACAGACATTTATTATAATCATTTATACAATGAAGCGATTAAAATGAAAAATAATAACAATAATATTGCCTCTATTACAGAAGGATATAAACATGCTGTCTATGCGTTTGTTTCGGCAATTGACATTAAATATAAAACTTACAAAACAAAATATTATAATGAATTGCTCTGTGGAATTCATAAATATTTTAATACTTGGGCAGGATTAGAACTAATTACACTTGGTGATTGTATTGATAGAATAGTTAAGGAATTTATTCCAAGCGATTATTATTCATCATTGACTAAAGAGACAAAAAGAAAAATTTTACGAGATATATTAACTGATACAATTAAAGAATTTTCTAAATCCGTAATCGGAGAGTTTTTAATTAATATTATTGATTATCATGAAGAACGTACTAATATCGAAGCATTAAAAGAAAAAATGGTTGATCTTCTATTAATTAAACGAGATGTTTATTATCATAAATTTTTAGATAATACCATAGGAAAACAGGCAGAACTTATTGATAAACAAATTGCTCTTCAAATGCAATCAATGATTAAAAAATTACAAGGAGAACTCAATAAACAGCAAATGATCATTAATAACCAAAAACAAGAATTGCAACTTCGTGTTAATCAACTTACTACTTTAATTAATAAATATAAAAAATTGGCCATACATTCTAAAAACATAACTGCTGAATATAATGTACTTAAAACACGATATCAACAAACAGAAAAATTGAATAAACAATTACAACTACAATTTGAAAATCAAAAATATGACAATAAATCTGATCCTGAATTATCTAATTATGTTATGTCATCTGATCACCATTCTGAATACCCACCCGAACATCATTCTGAACATCCATCTAAATATCCATCTGGGCATTCACTTGAACATCACTCTGAATATCCATCTGGGCATCACTCTGAATACCCATCTAAATACCCATCTGGGCATTCACTTGAACATCGCTCTGAATACCCGTCTGAACACTCCTCTAGACAGACTTCGTCTGGGCCTATAGAACTATCACAAGCCGCATCAGAGTATATATCAAAAAAATCAGTCAATCGTCGAACAATTAAAAAGCCGCCGCCTCGTAAAAAGACAATCTTGTCTAAGAATCTACAAAAAACTAGTGAACATTATACAGATCGGCTTAAACCAATTGAAGATACAACTAATTCAGCCGATCAGTCCAATCAAATTACTTCTGCTAGTCAAACTAATTCCGCCAGTCAAACAAATTCAGCTAATCAGTCCAATCAAACTAATTATGCCAGTCAAACTAATTCCGCCGATCAGTCCGATCAAACAAATCAATCATTAGTTGACCAAAGCAATTCAGCCGATCAGTCCGGTCAAACAAATTCCGCCGGTCAAACAAATTCTGCCGATCAGTCATTAGTCGACCAAAGCAATTCCGCAGATCAAACAAATCAATATTCTGAGCATAAAGATGTTCAATCATCTAAACAAGAAGAAAATATTTTAAAACAGCTGAGAGATGAATTACAAACCATCCAATCATTAGAAAATGACTATTAAGTATTTGTTGATTATTATCATATTTTTTTTTAAATTTGAATATATAATATATAAATTATATGAGCATGAAATCTCATGTATCAAATAATATAGATTTTGATTTTAGTGATTCAGATTCCGAGTCAAATACATTACCAAAATCTATAATTCATAAAAATGACAAAAACAAGTTAAACAATAAAGATCTAGATGTTTGTCTTGATGTTCAAGATTATTTAAATCAGGATATTGATTTAGATATAAGTTCACCTCGAAATACCAAATTAAACGATAAAAAATCAACGCATAAACTTAATACAGAAGAATGCGAATCAAATGATGAAGTAGATGTTCTTCAAGATATTAATTATGATGTAAACTATGAAATCCAATCTCATCAATCAACTGCATTAAATGATTTTAATAGATTTTTTGATAATCCAAATTTAATTAATGAAAAAGATAATCCAACAACAAATATTATTGATAGATTTAGACATCGATGCTATAAAATTCCTGATCATTTAATACATAAAATGTTTTATTATATGGAAAAATGCCGTTTAAATGAAAATATTTCTCTTATGATGTGTGAAAAACAACAAGAATATTCAGGCATTATGTTAGATTTTGATATTTATCAAGACTATGATAAAACACAATTAACAAGTGAAATTTTTTATACATTGATTCATCAAATTATCACTCTTCTCATCAAATGGTTAGATATATCTGAAAAAAAAGAAACTATATATGTGGGCATAACACGTAAACCAAAGGTACTATGGAATGAAACACATCAGTGCTATAAAGATGGATTTCATTTACTTATTCCCAGTATTAAAGTACGCAAAGAAGTTAAAAATCTTTTAATTAAGAAACTTATAGATAAAGAATGGTTGGAACAATCTATGAAAGATGTCAAACCAACCAAAAAAAAAATTAATAATAAGTCATATACATATTCAGATTTTATTGATAAAATGTCATCTGTAGTTCCAGTGTTTTTTATTGGGTCAACTCCTAGAAAAAATAGTCCTCCACATAAATTATCATATATTTATAAAATTATTATAAAAACTAATCCACCAACTTTAATTATTGAAAAAGATAATTCTTTACTTCGAATAAATGGAATTAATGTTTGTAATGAATTTTCGCTTAATTGGGAATCTAAATTACAAATTATTAAGAAAAAACAATATGATATAAAAAATACTTATATTGATTTAATTAACCAACAAATTGATTCTAAAACCCATAATGACCCTATAATTCAAAATTTTGGTAGATTAGCCATGCATAATGTTAATGATCCAAGTTACACTGAGATCAAAAATTTACTTGATGCATTAAGTCAAAAACGTTCAGATGATTATCAAACATGGTATAATGTATTATGTGTATTGGCTCATGAATCTATCAGTTATAAACCACTTGCTGAATATTTTTCACGCAAATCAAAAAAATTTACAATGGCTGCATTTGAAAATACATGGAATACTATTATTGAACGATTACCCCGAACTAAAACTCCATTAACTATGGGTTCCTTACATTATTGGGCCAAAATTGATAATCCTGATAGATATCAACATATTAAAAAAGCTAGTATATATACTATTTTATATCGGCAAGTTTATGAATCCCATCTTATGGGTAGTTTACAGCATGCACAAATTGCACAGTTATGTCATAAATTATTACAATATAAATATGTTGTAGATTATCCACCAGGTGCAAAACATAAAGTTTGGTATGAATTTATTATTGAGGGAGATAAACATAAAGATGGTGAATTATATAAATGGCGCGTGTGTAATGGATATCCTGAAAATTTATCTTTATTTATACAAGATAATTTAAAATCTTTATGTGCATCTGTTGAAGCTCAAATCCAAAGAAATGTTAATAATGCTATGGAGAAGATAGCATTCAAATACCATAATAAAGTACTTAGTAATTTTCGAGCAACTATGAGAAAGTTAGGTGATAAAAATTTTATTCATAATATAATAACATTGGCCATGGATAGATTTGCCCAACGAGGATTTGCCGATAATTTAGATGCTAATCCATTAATTAGAGGAGTTCATCAAGGTATATTGAAATTATCTTTAGCACCTACTGGACGACCTATTTTAATTAAAGGATATCATCCATATTTAGTTTCAAAATATACATCTGTGCCATATATCGCATTTAATCCATATGATCCTAAAACAAAAAAAATCTTATTAACATTGCGTTCATTGTTCCCAAATAATGAACCAGATAGTTTTGAATTTACAATGTACTATTTAGCTAGTACAATTGATGGTTTACCAAAAGAATCTATTTTTATGATGATTGTTGGGTCTGGTTCCAATGGTAAATCGTTCTTAATGGAATTACATAAAAGTGCTATTGGCGACCATTATGGCGTCAAATTAGAATTGGCATTTTTAACTGATCGATCAAAAGGAGCTGATCGAGCATCTCCAAATCTTATGCAATTACGTCATGCAACTTTAGCCTTTTATTCTGAATCTAATCAAAATGATGTTTTAAATGCGGCTAAAATCAAAGAAATAACGGGTTTGGAAACTGTGGCTGGTAGGTCATTATATGGACAAATGAGCAATTTTAAACCGAGATGCCATCATGTAGTTATTAGTAACTATAAATTTATTATAGATTGTCAAGATCATGGAATATGGCGCCGAATTATCTACAATCCATTAAAAATTAAATTTATACCTAAGAAAAGTATAGATCATATTAAGGATCATCAATATATTCGTATAGCAGATGAATCAGTAACTAAGGAATGGACTACTGATCCAGAAATTCTAGGTCGATATTTGGGTTATATGGTATGGATGCATTATTGGTTATACCGTAATTATGCCGGTAAAGTTAGAACTATTCCATGTCCTCATATTGAAGCAGAAACTGCCAAATATCGCTATGAGCAAAATAATATCGATAGTTTTATTGCACAGCGATTTGTAAAATGTGTTAATGAAACTGCTCAACATATATTAGTAGATGAATGCCAAAAATATATCACATGGTATCGTCTTAATAATAATATAACATTAACAGTTAAAGCGGCTATTGAGCAAATATCAAATTCACAAATACAAAAGCATATTTTACAAACGGCCCGTGGTGAAATTATCCAAGGGCATCGGTTTTTAGATCATAACGAAACCCCACAAGAAGGAGAAGAATATGTTATGAAAAATATAACAAGCCCTCAAATGCCAGCTGATAATTTTGGTATTGCATCTGAAACACCAGAAGAATTCTATCAACGCGTTTGTCAAAAATATGATCAGTATAAACATTTGTTTTGCAGTGATGCACAATATGATGTAAATGACAATGATATATATGAATATTACTTAAATCAGTCTGATCAGTCTGATAAATCTGAACAATCCAATAAATCTGATTCATACAATTTATGCAATTCATCTGAACAATCCTATTTATCGAAGCAGATCAATCAATCTGGCCAATCATTTAATACAGATATAATTCCAAAAGGCATGGAATTAAAACAATTACAAGAACCAATATTACAAAATAAGTCAAAACCAGAATTTGATATGTCTGGTTATTTACCTTTAAATATTGAATAATTTTAAAAAATGAAAATTATTAAGTCATTAATTTACAATGGCATCATTATATTCAAATAGCCCGCAGCGTATTAAATTACTTATGAAAAATTATTATATTGCTAAAGTTGAGGGAATACGCGAAGGAACATTTGATATCGAATTTATTAATCCAGATAAATATGAAGAATTTTATATTTATCTTAAACCAAAGATTGGTATTTATCGTGATCAAATACATATTGTCGAAATGAAAACTACATATAAATACAATAATAGAGATCATTATTTTCCTATTAATCCTCCTAAAATGAGATTTCTTACAAAAATATATCATACTAATATCGGCCCTGAAGGTGATATTTGTGTTGATATATTAAAAAACCATGATAATAAATGGCTACCAACATATGGATTTAAGGAGGTTATTGTAAGTATTTTAGTATTATTGGAATTTCCGAATCCACTTTCGGCATATAATTCTCAAGCTGGGCAACATTATCAACAATGTGAAAAACGATTTACTACAAATAAACATAAATATACTGATGTTGAACAACTAGAAATATTTAAACAAGAAGTTTTTGCCGATTATAAAACCATAGCCGATAAACAGGCATCAACGCCATTAGATTCTTATATAAAATATTTTCCACAAATTATTGGCCAATCAAAATCTAAAGAAGAGTTAGATGAAATTTATGCTGCGTATAATAGATTAATTAAACCGACCGTTCGAGCGCCTATTAAAAAATCTGAACCATCACAACGATGGAAAATTTTTCAAAAAAATAAAAATTTAAATAAATTGGATGATGAAAAATCATAACTTATTTAATTTCTCCACTCAGGTTTCATTGGAATTCTATGTTTTTTAAATACTTTTTTTAGTTTTTTATAATACTTACATAATATTAGATAATATCTTATAAATGTAGTTTTACTAATACCGCATTCTTTATCAATTTGATCTTTTGTTATACGTTGTTTAAGTTCAGGTACACGATCAATAAGCATATAAATGGCACCTACACAACGTGTATTATTTTTCGAATCATGGAGAACATGAATATGTTTTTTATTGGCTCGATCAATAAGATCTATTACGAATGGTTTATATTTTTTTGGGATAGATAATAATGTCATATAACGCTCAATATAATCGGCAATCGGATTAACCTTAATTGGTATTTCAATAATACCACGTTCATTTAAATCATGTAAAATACGATCACCTAAAGAATGGAATTTTTCTTCAATACCAGAAAAATGTGCCACTTCAGCCGGGGTTTTTGTAATATTATTATTATAACAGGCATAATAAAGACATGCACTTAAAACTCCCTTTTTTCCATCTTTTCGAAAAACAAATCCTTTTTCTTTAATCTGTGCAAACATATCATTGGCTTCTTGGATTACATTTTTAGGAATATGATGTTTTTTTGAATGAATATTCCAATTTTTCATATCTTTAAAAGTATTAATTCTTCGATATTTACTATAATTTGCGCATGTTTTAAGCAGACTTCTTTGATATCCATAAGCACCACGACCAATCATTTTCATAGCAATAAATCCATTTGTATTAACATTACATTCTGTAGTAGCCGATACACTATATTCTTCTTCCGTCATATCAAATGTATTTGGAATTTCAAGACCACATTCTTGGCAGATTAATAAATTTTTATTGGCATATAATTGTGCATTACAAGATACACAAATTGTATTATTGGATTCCTCAGGCATTTTAATTTCTTTGTTTTCTAAAAATGAATCATATGTTTTTGGACGTAATTGATCTGGTATCAATAATTGACCATTACTGATATATGACATCATTGGAATATCTTTTGATAAAGGTATATTATTTGTTGATTGTGATATTTTTTTATCATCATCCGACTGACACTGACTATTATTTTTGATATTTATCTCATCTATCGAACATATTTCTAATTCAGTAAAAAAATCATCCCAATGATCCATTGGTCATATACTACAAGATGATATATTTTCAAAATTAAAATATGTTATAATTCATAAAATAAAATTGGAGCTAAATCCGATGTATAATTTGATTGATCACCTCCTTTAATATCATGGTGTTTAAGGTGTGATTTGTCCAAATGCTGATGATCTGTTATTTGGTTTTTCTCAATAATTTGTTTAATCAAACGTTTAGTTTGATTTATTTTTTCTGTTGTAAATGTATTATATGGATATGCAGTTTGATAATATTTTGGTTGAATCATATTTAAAATTTTAAATCCTTCAATTGGATCAAATAAATCAGTTCTATTCATATTATATAATAAAATTTATAAAAAATAATTTTTGTTATATAAGTATGTTTGTATATATAATCGCCATTATCATTGTCGGAATTATATTACTCGGCGCGTCGATTGATATGCTTCAAGATCAGTTTAAAGACATGATTGGTCGAAAAAAACGGGTTCATTGGAAAGAACCTCCAGTAGATGATGTAAAATAATAAAATAAAATTAATAATTTATATCTAAAAATATATACTATTTAATGGCAACAGAATCCAAAAAAGATTTAAACTGTGTCCAGATTTTAGGAGCAGTATTAATAATCCTAGCTTTAATATTACTGTATTGTTTATCTAAAAATTCTTCTCAAGAGGGTTATTGTCAATTAGCAACACGTAATCCCGCATCAGGAGGATTGCGATGTACGGATGGGTTTGATGTGAAAGCCCATATGCCAGATTTACGATTTAGCGAAGTTGAATCTATGGATAAAAAAAATATGAATGATTTAGAAACAAATACTCTGAATCGACATGCAGAATCTCAAAAATTAATGCATGAAAAACCAGACGTCACAGGTTTACGATGGGCATCAGAAAGTCTAATATCTGGTTCAGATATAAATTCTCCATTTGGCAGCGGTTGTCCTGTATATTCTGATGATTTAAATGGAGATAGCAATAAACATCTTATTAGTCTACGGGATTATTCTGCAGTAACAGTTGGTGGAGATATATTAACACCACTCAAACCTACTAATTGGCAAAATGAGTGCAAATCTCACTCTGAAGAAGTATTAATGAAAACAGATTATGCTCCTGTATATAGCCAAGCTCGAGGACGTATTAGTTTTTAAAAAAATAATTTAATATTACATATTTATTATCACAAATTATTCAGTTCCTTCAATCCATTGATGATTACATTTTGGGCAAACATTAATTAAATGCATTTCTTCTCCTAATCTCACTTGCTTAATAATATCATTAGAACATTTTAAGCATTTTTTTTTGACTTTAGGATTAACTGGATCTTGACCAGCATTTTTTAAAATTAAATTATATATAATTAAATCTGTTCCTTTCATATCTTCGTATCGCAATGAGTCATTTGGCTGTGCTTGATAAATAATATAACATTTAGTACATTTAAAATAAAATTGATTAGATGTTGTGACAATATTTAATAAATTATTACAAATATTGCAAAACAACGGCATAATACTCTATATATATATTCAAATTTCTAATTTATTATATTTTATATATTCATAATCAATAGCCATTTCATTGACATGCCATCGTTCACCAATTTTATCAGTTAACATTCGAATAATATCTAATGGACATTTACCATCTTTTAATTCTTTTTCAGCCATCATAATAGGATCTGTTAAATATTGGACATCAGTAAAACAGATCCCGCCATTTTCGATTTGTTTTGCACGATGTGAGATAATTTCAGTATATTCAAATTGTGTTAATATTTCACTGGTTTTGCAATTTTCTGAGTCTAATATAATTATTTCTTTTTGTATAATTGGCTGCATATCATTTGATGATGATCCTTCATTGGAAAATAAGATAGTATCGTCCTTTATTAAAACGTTTGCTAAATTAGATTTTTTATTCATCTTATATATTTATTTTAAAATATTTTCAAATTTAAAAGAATAAATTATATAAAAAAAGAATAAATTATATATAAAAAAACTAAATTATATAAAAAAGATTAAATTATATAAAAAAGATTAAATGATATAAAAAAAAGAATATTTTTTATTTTTTTATAACTTATTTAAGTCGAATAACGCAGTACAGCCGAACCATCCGAAATCAGTAAGAAGTTGATAGCACTAGCAATCACAATTAAAGAGCCTTCGGTTGAACTAGAAATAACGCTTGAATCCCAAGTCAGATAGAATTCACGTGCACGAGATACGTTAATATGTCCAGATGGTTGATAGCTTCCTGGGTATAGAGAGAATGGAATAAAGGCTAAACCACAATCTTCTGGAGTATTAATGTTTGGCCCACCATAATGATATGCTGTATATGCATTGAAGAAACCCAATGGGAAATTATCATAAATAGAAATGCCATGAGCCTTGATTGTTAGATTATTTATAGTTGGTGTGCATCGAAGCGTATCTACTGATAATCCTTGAAGTTCGACTTTAGCTGAACTACGAACAGCAGCTGCAACACTAGCTGATGGGATTGGTTCAACAGTAACACCCGTTACCGCTGCTCCAGCTGCAGCGCCAGTAACAACAGTATAAGGTACACCATCAATACGAATGACATCTCCGACAGCTAATGTTTGTTCTAGAACACCAGTACCAAGTAGATCACCAGTTGTAAGAGCTACACCAATTGTCTGCGTTGTTGGATCTGTGATAAGACGTGTTTCTTTAGAAACTGTTTGACCAGTGGTAAGATAATTTTGACTTGTTTGCTGGCTAAATGTATGCCATTTATCAAGATGTTGTCGTAGAACATTAGCATCTGAAGATGCATGATAGTCCTTAACTTTCATGCCGACATAGAGCCATTCAATTGGCCACTTAAGCTGTTGGAGCAGAACCTCAGAACTAGTACTATTAGCTGTATAAATCTGTTGACGATGTACACGAATAAGCGAAAAGCCGATACGTTTAATATAAATCTTATGTACTTCAGGATTTACAAAGATATTATTAATATATAGCTCAATACTCTTAAGAATTGGAGTTGGTTCAGTGATAGTTCCGCCTGGAGCCGAATAAGTACTAGCTCCACGAGGATACATATCGACAAGTTCAGCACGTGTGGCCAGATCCATATTAATAAATCGCTGCCCATATGGAATAGCAACAGATGGAACAGCTAGACGGACATCTTTATTATACCAAAAGAGCAGAGGGATGAAAAGTTCAAGATCACCAGCTGCAGTAGTATCTTTTTGAGCAGTTGGGGTTTGGTTGCCGATATAGACTTCAGCACCAACACGATGAGCTATCGGTGTAACCCCAGAAGCAGCCCAATTAGGCTGGCTTAGGAAACCCTTTTCTGGTTCTTCTTGACCGACACAGCGATACCAACCTCGCCGCTTATTAGGTGCTACACGATATTCTCGATGCATATTAGTTGCATGAAGAGTATATTCATCCAAAGGATTGCCATTAACCTCTTGTTGAACTCGTTTTAGAAGACGTTCACCAGGGAAATGACACCAACGCATAGCTGGCTGATCAGCAACATTAGCTGCAGTTGCTGTTAGTGTTGGCTGTTGAATAATCGCGTGACACGTAATATCATGGAAGAAATCACCAAATTGTGGGATACTAAATTGAATAGATTGGCCCAAACTAGGATTACCAGATGTGGCTTTAACCTTATTATATTCAAAACCAATTGCCGCAAATGGTTTGAAATGAGCATTCGTGAATAAAATATGAGTCTTCTCAATATCTAATAATGTTGGTAGATTATCTTTATCATCGGCTCGCCCTCCATTTTGAGAATGTTTAAAGGCGTTAATGGCACGAAGACGTTCATGTAAGAGAGCTGTTGCCATCAGCATTCTATCTTGTTTTCCATCGTTAGTAATGATCGTAAAAATTCCACCGGTCGCCATTGTTACACTACAAACTTAAAAGTATATTAATATAAAATAATTTATTAATAAATAAAAATAATTAATATAACTTTTGATTATAAAACTAAATTAAAATAAAAACTATTTATTTATTATAATATGCAGGCAAATATTAAATCTAAATGTAACCAAGTTGGATTTCAACAAATTAATCAGTTTTTACAAGAATTAAGTCAAGATGAAATAACCTTATTATTAAATATAATAGATCGATTATCGGTCTTTTCTAAAAAAGATAAACAACAACAAATTCTATCTCGTAAAGATGAGGTTATTTTATGTGATAAACAAACTATCTCAAAATTCTTTAATTCATTAGGTATTCATTGTAGATTATTTCGTTTTACTAAGCGATCATTATGCGAGGCAACTTCATTAGAACAAGCCATGGCTACTGTTAAAATTATGTCACATTTTTTTAAGGATACATCGGAATGCACAATTGTAGAAGCTAGGGCAGGAATTGGAGGTAATACACAAGCTTTTATATCAGCTTTTAAAATATTACATATCATTGAATATGATATATCAACATTTGCTATGCTTAAAAATAATTTGAATATATTATTAGCAGAACGTGAGCAATATCTTAAAAAATTTCATACTCTTAAAAAAACACAATATATTCCATATATGCCGACTATTCATTTATATAATAAAAATATACTAACCATTTTACCATTAATTGTTAAAAAGCAATCGATTGATGTTATATTCTTTGATCCTCCATGGGGCGGTATACAATATAAATACCAAAATAGTGTAAACTTAGTATATCAAACTCAATTTAAAGAAGTTGATTTAAGTCAATTAATTATTTTAATTAAAAATTATATAAAACTTATTGTTATCAAAGCACCATATAATTTAAATCATACATTTATGAAAACTATGCGGCAACATTTCACATATACTAAAATTATTAATTTTGCACCCGTTTATAATATTATATGTTTAAGCCATACGCCGCCATATCACAATTATCCTCAATCTTTGCCAGTTCATCGTATTGGATATAAATCTATAACATATAAAAATGCCATTGATGTATATCCAAATGAATGCGAGTACCCATTTTTAGATCGCTTAGATATTCAAAAAAAAGATTAAATAAAAATCAGATTAATGATCCTTATTAAATATATTTTATTTTAAGTTTTTTTTAATAATTAAGCATTAGCTCGCATTACAATTGCCATTACAATAGAGCCTACCACAGCTAGTAATGATCCACCTGCAGCCAGTTTGGATCTAAATACCTTACTATCTTCTGATACTGCCAAACCAGTAAATACATCAGATAATAATAGTGATAATAGACCAACTAATAAAACAAGTGTTGCGCTTGAGCTAACAGTTTGGGCTGTATCACCCCCATCACCTAAAAATACGGTAAAGAAAACTACAATGGCACATACCATGATAATAACTTCAATAGCTCCACGAACGGCAGATACCCAATCCCGATTTTGTCTCCATTTAAAAAATTCCGATGCAACACTACCTCCTGTTGTATATGGACTTGAACCAAACGTGGCATTTCCACCATAATTCATTTCATTTGCACCTAGCCCATATGCACCTTCACCTGATGATGCACTCATTTTAATTTTTATATATTAAGTTTAAGAAAGATTTTTTAAAAACAAAAAATAAAAATAAAGAAAATTAATAAAATTGAATTATTTAAATATAGAACTGATTATTCAAACTTTAAAAATATGAGTTTAATACAATCTTTAAACACACGTTATTTTAATCAAAAACAATTTGTTGAAGATATTATTGATTATGCTAATCAAGTGGATCATGAAGATATAGTAGTCACAAGAGTGGAACTTGATATATTAAAAAAATACAATATATATGAACTTAATATACCATACCTAAAATCCCAATATTTAGATCAAATAATGGGAATTGGAAAACCCATTAAAAATCAAGATTTAAATAATCATTTCTTTTCTCCATATCCTCTAACTGCCGAGACGGACGAAGATTTATCTATGATATTACAACAAGATACAAAGTATCTTCAAACAAATCCAACGCCATTAGAACAACAAATTGATAAAGAATTATCAAAACTAGTTTATTTTCTTGATTTCAAATATTCCAAAATTAAACGATCTCGTCGCAGTAAAACTAAACAATGGCATTATTTAAAAAATAGAAGAAGAAAATTACGTATGCGCAAGCAAGTTAATCAAGACGACCAGCATAATCAGCATGATCAGCATGATCAGCATGATGAGCATATTAACCAACAAACTGAACTATATAGTGAAATACAAGCCAAGGATACTAAAATAGATAAAATATATACATTATCATCGCCAGATATTTATAGTTGGAATTATGTTTTCTCAGACATGGAGGATTCTAAACCAATTAGTTTGTACTATATTCCAAACTATCATCATCAAAAATACGATACTTTCCAGTCTGAACATCAATTATCGAAATCCATAATTTTTCTTTAATTTATATTTATAAAATACGTAATAATTTTGGCCCATTGATAAATGTAATCATATTTTTATAATCCCAAATACCTGTCTGATTCCCGCATTTAATTAAATTGTCTAAAATATGACAGTGAATAACTTTTTTCCGATTTTTATAATGTATTGTTATAATTGCCCCATTAGTAAATTTATCATGGTCAATTTCCCAAATATAATGATTTTGATCCATCCATTGACCAGAAGCATTTGGTTTCATAAAAATAATATAGATTAACCATATCGAAAATATGATTATAACAATGCTAATAGTTATTACTATAGGATGTGGATTGGCATTTTTATATACAATTTGTTCTAATATTTTGGCATCTTTATTTAATTTAGTTTTTTCCATATTTATTAAATTTTCCTTTTGTTTTTCTTCATCTAGAAATAAAGTAGCATCAGCACCAGGTATAGACATGATTTATATTATTCAAAAAATAATAGTAAAATAGTAAATTATATTTAAATAATTTCGATAACATTTAATTATATTAGACTATAATCTATTTAATATCAAAATATGTTTTCTGTAATACGAGTTCTTCAATCGCATCAATGCTTTCTTGTTTTTTATTTAATTTAATAGTATTTTTGTAATACGGATGTTTATATGGATTATATCTTGCTAATCGATATGGATTGGCAATAAATTCATTAAACTCAGGACCCCATCCCATAAATTCAACATAATAAATATATTGATTATTATATTCAAACACTTTAAGTATTCGGGCAGCCCACCAATTACCTGATTTATCTTTAGCACCAACTAATTCATTATCTTCATAACGACGCATTTTTTCAATTTGCATTTTATATTGATTTTTTTGTAATTCTAAATTATACTCGGCTAAAAATTTATTACATTCCTCTGGTGTTAATTCAGAAGTATTAGATTCTATTTGTAAATCATCATATTTATGATCATTAAATAATCTATTATAGATTGAAATAAATTGATATAACTTATGTTCTATAATTAATTCATTAAATTTATGATATATTGCTACTACAAAATCATGCATTTCTGGATAATATAAAACATCTTTATATCCAATAAGTAAATTAAAATAACAATATAATAATCGGATTTTATCCTCTTGATTTATAATTAAAGATGCCTGTTTTAATATTTCTACAGTTATATAACTGATATATCTACATCTTTGTATAATATTGTCAATAGGTTGTAATAGTTTAAAAATATTTTTAACTACTTTTTTTTTATATTTATCTTGATTATTTTCAATAACAATTTCGTTTGAGTCCATTTTATGATAAATTGTTTTGTATCATAAAAATTTCAAATTTTATAATATACAATGTCTAATGCACAAATCTGTAATAAATATGTTGATCAAATTCAACAATACTATAAAAATGTTACAGACATAAATCAATCATCACAATTACAGCCCGTTGCAGGCCGTATAGTAACTTATATGGATGCACATTTACAATTTGATGGATTAATGTATGCAATGGATGCATTCAATAATCCAAAATCTGTTATTCCTGATTTTGCTCGTGGAGTATGGGAATATACTGTTCCAGATGGAAAACTTATAGTTGGATTAAAAGGCCAAACAATAAAAAATTTAACACGCAAAATTATGGGACAATATGATAACTGGGATATGTTATATCAAATTAATGGTGTTTATACTGTTGATGCTAAAAATATTTGTGATCCGACTCCAACATATCAACATATTGGAGAGGCTACATGGGACACCCCACCATCTTGGAAAAATGGAACACAGTCATTTGATATTTCATTTACAGATATATATGCCGGATTTTTTCTTTGCGGTTTTTGGTTTGAAGTCAATTCATTATTTACAGGCATTGTTGAACCAGGTAAATGCATGTTCCCATGTATTACATATTGTGGAATGATTATACGGCATTATGCAACTGGTGAGGAACGTCTTTATGATATAGTAGGTATTCGTAAATGTGGTATGTCTGGATTTTACCCACCCTTAGTTATTAAAACGTATCGTCATTTTGATGCAATAAGCTATATTAAGATAAATTTAACCATGGCATATGAAACTCCACTATGTGAAATTACTAAAGTAGGCCAGCGAAATATGCAACGAAATTTTCCACCCAAAGATCCATCTATTCATACACCCGAAATATCTCCTCCTGTCATAGCTGCTAATTGTTATGCCCCATCTAATTTTGGTGCATATCAACCAATTCCTAAATGCCAGTCTTTAGATGCGGCCTGGTCTAAGTGGAGTCAATATGGTCCCTGTATCAATGGCCAACAATCTAGAGCCCGATTATGTAAATTACCTTATGGATGCGATGGGCCAACGGTTCAAACACGATCTTGTTCAACATCTGATGATACTCAATCAAGTAACCCTGGAAACACCAATAACACCCAATCTGATGACACTCAATGGTCTCTTTCCCGTATAAAAAAATTTATAGTTCTCTTAAGTATTTTAGTTATTATTTATTTATTATTTGACGATATTGATTCACCAGATGATCAAGATATAAATCCTAATGTTTTAAATGATGATATTTAAATCAACTTCATATAATACTATAAAATTAAAAATAATTATGTATTTTTTATGAGACATTTCATATTTTTATCTTTAAAGTATTTTTCATTCTCAAATTTTATTTTGAGATTTTATCGAGTATGTAATATACATTAATTATTAATGAGTGTAGGTGGTGTTTTTCAACTTATTACAAATGTAGGGATTCAAGATCGGCTGATAATGGCTACAGATCAACTTATGAAAAATATTCGAAAAATTGGTTGCAAAAATCTTAGTGAATTACGTAAAAAATACCCAGAAAAATCCGATCAAGAATTATTTACACAAAAAGAAGGTTGGATGCCATTATTAAAAGATATTGAAAAAACACATGTTTTATTTGTGAATTCAAGTTTTAAACCATTTGTTGCTATGGCTCATGAATATAGTAAAACGCCTCCGAGACAAGGCAAAGCATCATTAGGCTCAACATTTAGTTTTACTTTACCTATTATTGGAGAATTTGTTAATGATATGGTTATGTATATAAAACTAACTGGTTTATCGGCTGTATCGGCATTAGATAAAGTTCGGTATGTTGAATTTTTAGGCCATCGTCTTATGAAAAAGGTTCGTTTTAAAGTTCAAAATCATGTATTTGATGAATATACAACAGATAATCAGAACGCATATTATCAATTTAAAGTACCATTTCATAAAGAAATGGGATATTTACGAAATATTGGTCAAGAAGTACCAAAATTAGGATATCTTACAGCAGATCCAACTGTGGATGAAGTCCGTGAATATCGTTGGTTTGGTGATGGTGCCCAGACCTTTAAACAAACTCAAGCAGATATCGAAATGTGGATTCCTTTATTGTTTTGGTTTAAAGATATACAAACTAGTCTACCAAATTTTCTATTACCTATGAACCAAACAGATATTGAAATTGAATTAGAATCTGCATCAAATTTAGTATCTTATGCTAATTATGGAGGTGGTGGTTCATTTAATTCTCCTACGGTTTCAGAATGTTATTTATATATTAATCATATATTTCTACTCCCGGAGATCAATAAAATTTTTATTAGTCGATTTGGATTTCAATTAATTCGTGTTCATCGAAATCATACTCAGCAATTAAATTCTAGTGAAGGAAATATTTTATTACATCAACTTAAATGGCCAATTGAATGTCTTTATGTTTGCTTTAAACCGCGTACAAATCTTACAAATAGCCAAAGATGGTACCGTTGTAGCCACGTTGTTGAACATAATGTTAAAGAAGCAGTGGTTACAGGAGTTGCAACAATTCAGGTTAATAATGCAGTTTATCTTGAAGAAATCCATCCAGTGGCTAAATTAGGATTACGTGCACATGATACTGTAATTTATCCCGACTTGCCGCCTGATTTTTATAATAACTATATTCCAAGTCAATATGGAGAACATATTAAAACACCAAAAAATTTAGGTTGGTATATGATGAATTTTAATGTTAATCCTGGAGAACAACAGCCTAGTGGTCACTTTAATGTGTCCAAAGCTCGAGAATTATATTTGCATTATATTTCGGAAATTGATACTTCAGTTAATAATAGTATTATCCGTTTAGATAATCCTGTGGATTTATTAGTTATTGCCGATTGTATTAATTTCTTATTATTTCAAGATGGGAATGCGGTGTTACGATTTGCTACATAATTTAAATTATTTTAAGTATTTAAATCATTTTAAGTATTTAAATCATTTTAAGTATTTAAATTATTATTATATATATGTCGCTTAAAGCATCTGCCTTAAAAAATAATGATGCAAAAAAGAAAGCAATTAATAAAGAACTTAAAGGTATTCTTGCACATATAGATGATGAACTTAAAATCGCACATGATCAAGGAAAACATGAAATTGTGGTATCTGTGCCAATCACATTTTCTATTCCATATATGTCAAATACAGAAGCACAACGGATTATTTATTATAATATAATATCTAGCTTATTAGATCGAGAATTTATCCCTAGTATTGAATTAAAAAATAATGCAACATTAATTCATATTACTTGGTTAACCAATGAGGAACGACACGAAATTCATGTGCAAAATGCCCTATTGGCTAAATATACTAAACGAAATATTCCCGATATTAATCTATCATAGTTCTAATCTTTATTATAAATGTTATTTTCAAATTAATTATTAATATTATTTTCAAATTAATTAAAGTTTCTTTATTTTTTTTAACCAACATATTATGATAATAAATGCATCAGCTATATCATTTGTTTTTTTAAATTGTTTTAAAATTTCAATACATTCAGCTTGATTAAATAACTGTATAAAGTATTTAAAATTAAAATCTGCTTGTTTTTTATTAGCTGTATAATTTGACCATTGTTGAATAAAATTAGAATATTTACCATTAGGAGCTAATATACAAGATTTTTTTAAAGACGGGGGAATCATATATATTGTACGTTTTTTATTAAATAATGAATTATGTGATGTGAGGTTAATCATATTATTTTTAATTAAACCATTACTAATATCACAATCATATATATTTGCATAATGATACGCAATTTGATGACTAATGGATTGCGTTATATAATTTTGGCGCATTTGATATTCAATAAGTATAATATTAGGCATTGGTAAAAGTCGGTCTAAAGAATTTAATACTGATTTTAAGGCCGTTGTCCTTTCTAATAAAGTTGTTGATTTGGCCGATTTTTTTGAAATTAAATTAACATTATTTATATAAATAATTGATATGATATTTGTTATAATACATGAAATTTTTTTAATGATGGTCAATATGTTATGAAGAAAGTTTATTAAAGAATTAACCTTATGATTAGTGTTAATTATTTTTATATTTAATAAAAATTTTAATTGTATGATTTTAGGAATTAATCTCCAAATACAAGAATAAAGTTTAATATAATATTTATCATCAAAATTGATACAACATAATCCTAAATTATTAACCGCACTATCAAAACTTAATATTATCATATTATGTTATATAACCATTATATTTATATAATTTTAAATTTAAGATCTTATAAGATTTAAAGATACATTTTACATAGCATATATATTATGGAAAATCTAAATGAATCAAGAAACATTATTGGTATGGCCGATATTTTAGTTGAAGATGATCAAGATTTAGACATCGATGCTCTTGAAAAATCTATTACACAAAGAATATCATTAGACTCTAATAAAAAAATAGAACAAGTAGATATTGCTCAAGAATATGATGTTGAAATTGAACAATTAATTAAACGATTTGATATTGATAATACAAAATCAACCATGGAAAATACTAAATTTGATTCATATGATCAAGAAATACCATCGCATTCAAGCCCAACAATTAATAATCCATCTCAGGCTGTAGATGACCATAATCCATCCACACCCCCGCCATCATTTGAAACACCAGTGCAACAATCTGCAACAGATCATACTAAATATCAACCGAACTGGGATATGTTATCTCCACGAAATAGATATCCATCGCATCGTATAACTGATGAAGAACGTAAACAATATCATATCAATAAAGTAATCAGTAATATTGATAAAGAATATAATGATGATAATGATAATTTTATTTCACAAGAAGAAGAGGAGGATGAAATAGTACGAATTTTAGAACAAATTGATTTATTACGAACAAATCTTAAAGCTGATGGTGTTGATATTGATCGTGTCCCTGAGGTTGATCAAAACTCAAGTAAAAAAGAAATAAAAGCTGTTCTTAAAATTTTACAAATAAAAAACGATAGATTACGATATTGTGATATGTTTGAAGAAGGTGTTTTAGCATGTTCTTATGGGTTAGAATCGATTTTTGATGGAAAAAAAGATTGGTTTGGAACCAAAATAGATTTAACTGGGTGGAGTGAATCTGTAAAAGTTAAATTGCGCCGTATGCGATATGATACATCATCTTTTGTTTCCGATGTTATGAAAGGCTATCAAATTGGCCATGGGTGGAAAATTATTTTAGAATTATTACCATCTTTATTTTTATATTCTCGCGATCGTCGGCTTCGAAGTAATGATAATTTAATTTCTGATGCCAGTTATAAAGATGCGATTCATAATTTACAAAATACATAGAAATTATGTTGTTGATTTTTGATTATTTTTTAATAATGTGGTTAGTATTGTAATTATTTCATTTGTCATAGTTATAATTTGTTGTTGATGGATATATTGTATCACACATACTATCAATAAAACACCTATAAAGAAAAGTAATGTGTTAGGTTGAAATAGAAAATCTGTTATATTTATATGATTAGTTGTTATTGGTTGATTCGAGGAATTGTTTAATGGTTTTAGATCAGGCAATCTATTTGTATCTGATTGTTGAATTTCTTTAGATAGATGCTTTTTTAAACGTTCTTTTTCATAATGTTTAGCATGCAATCGATCATCAAATGTTAACGGATTAGTATAATTTAAAGATAATTTTTCATTTAATAATTTTTCATCATAACTTAGAGAATTATAAGGGTTATCAAAATCCATGACATTATATATAAATTAAATCAAATAAAAAGATTTGTAATATTATCTAAATATAATATATAAAAAAATTATACAATTATAAATGGAACAAATTAAATTAGTAAAAAAAACTATTTCCAAAAAAACTTTATTTTTAAAAGATGTATTTAAAACTGATTGCAACAGAATAGAAGATATCTTTCAAAATCGTTTAATGCATCGAGTTGACCATGAAAAAAAAATATATGATACTATCCCAAAAATATTCACAACATTAGATAAATGGCCTATGACTAGCAATTTATTATGTTGGTTTTGTAATCGGGCATTTAAGACTCGTCCTTGGTTTGAACCACAATCTATTGAACCTTATTTTAATAATACAACGGCTGGCAAATTTCTTAATTCAGCAGAAATGAAAAAAGCAATAAATACAAAAAATGTTATTATCACCTGTCAAGGTGTTTTTTGTTCATGTAATTGTGTTTGCGCATATATTAATCTTCATACACATAATCTAGCAGAAAAATATAATAAGATTGCAATGCTTAAATATGTTTATGAAATATTTACGGGAATATCAATTGCTGAAATTAAACCTAGTCCTAAACATACTGAAATGATTCAATATGGTGGATGTTTAACACCATCAGAATATCAATGTAAAATCGATCAATTAGAATATGAAACAAATACACCACAACATTCATATAAATTTTCTGAGGCATGTTCAATATATATGAAAAACTTTTTAAATTAATCCATATTATGGTCTAATTTTATTTTTTTCCCAGTTGGTAAATAACGAGTTGGTTTACTAGTTTGAGAAGATGAGTCGATTTGAGGACACTGATCATGAGAGTGCCGATAGTGAGAGTGCTGATCGTGAGAACCCCAATCGTGAGAGCTCCAATTGTGAGAGTGCCGATCGTAAGAGCTCCAATCGTGAGAGTGCTGATCGTGAGAGCCCCTATCATGAGAGCTCCAATCGTGAGAGTCCCCATTAACTGGAGAATTCTGATGAACTTGTGCAGACGAGCTGACTTGAGATGATTGATCAATTTTAGATCTTTGATTAGAATTAGAGTCATCTGCAGGTATCTCTGTTGATTTACTTATAGTATTAGTTAATAAAGATGGTTGATATAAAAGATGAAGCCGTTTTAAAATTAGTGTCCAAGCTTTACCTAATAAATTTATTCCCCAGTGAGCTTGATTGGCCATAGCAATCTCATTATTTATATATCCTATCCCTGTATAATGATTTAGTGATAAGTTAATAAATTCAGTATTTAATGGATACCTTAATAATTTATTTTTTTGTATATGCGTATATTCCATAATTTTATATAATGCTCCTTGATAAACAAATTGACTATATGTTTCAATAGTTAGATATTTATGATATTGATTAATAAAATGATTAAGTTTTTGAAATAAATCCATCGGCAAATAACATGACATAATCTGTTTTTCCATTGTTTGATCATTTAAACATAAAGAAAGTTGATGTAATAAATATTGTTCAGAGCAGCGATATATATATCCATTATGTTTAAATACATACATTGAATATTGCGATTTATAATCTATACAATTATAAGGGTTATCGCCATAGAAAAAGACATAATGTTTATCTGAAGTCATAATAAATTCATTTACAGATAATTGATCCATTTGAAATTCAAAAATGAATTATTATATATAATATAATATGGATAAAATAAATTATTCAATTGTTGACGATATAAAAATATTTGATGGCACTATTATAGATTCACATGAAGAATTTAAAAATCGTATTAATTTTTTAAAAACTCTTATTCAACCAGAACAACAATTATTTACACCATTACAACCTAGCACATTAACGGCACAAGGGTTAATGTCTAATATTTCATTTAACGAACAAGAATGTATTAAAACTTTGTCTAAACCATCAGATCATATTTTAATGATAGGATGTAATTATGGCGAAATAATTCATCCAAAATTTAAAAAACCCATTGAGAAAAAAATATCTAGTCGTGGCAGAAAACCTAAGCCTCGAAAAATAAAAAAAAGAAAAACGCAAGGAAATGGTAAATATTTTAGTAGTCAGATAACATTTTTAATTGAGCACCCAGATCCTCCACATAACTTATATAAAATTAAATTATTTCGAAACGGAGTATTTCAAGTACCGGGTATATTAAATCCAGATATGGGTGATCTTGTTAAACCAATTAAGATATTACGAGATTATCTAGCACATAATTTTAATCAAAATGTGCAAATTATGAATTTTATGGCGGTGATGCGAAATTATAAATGTGCATTAACTAACCCATTTTACCATGTTGATTTAGAACGACTTGAAGAACTGTTATTTAAAGAAAAGATTGATGTAGACAATGAAAACTTTTTGAATTATATGTTAAGAGATATATCATATAAATATCGAGAAAAAATTAAAGATATTGTTGGTAATTTTAATCCAATGAATATTGCCGAAATGACTTATAATACAGATCGTTGTTTTTGCTTAATTATAAAATTTTATAGACCAAATATTTTAGATGCTAAGAAAAAAACTACAATTAAATTATTGAAAAAGGGGAAAATTAATTTTGATGGAGGTAACTCTCAACAAGAAATAGATGAATTATATTATTGGTTACAATACATATATGTTAAATATCAGAAAGAAATACTATTTGATATTCGAACAATGTTTGATGAAACTGACACATCTGAATGTTCGCAAGAAAGTATATATGATGATCCATCTTTACAGGTAACCTCAAAAAGAAATATACGACATAATTCTTTAATTAGTAAACGAAAACCATTAAAAAAAGGAGAAAAAAAAAATCAATAAGTAATATTAAAATTTAATCCATATTAACTATTTTGAATAATATCAGCATATTCTTTATACAATTCATTAAAATTATACAGCTCGGCTAATGTTTGTATATTTTTTATATTGGAATCAATAAATGTATGAACTCCTTGTTGTTCCCACGCAATTTGATAACATCGAAAAGCCAATACTTGATCATTATAATTGTAATTTGGTATAATTATATTATTTTTAATTTCATCACATTCAGGATTTGGAATTTGAGCAATGCCTAAAAATTGATGTTCAACCATACCACATACATGTTCAAGTAAATAATAAGCAATTATATCATCAAGTTCACCGTCATGAATAAAAATATCTGGCAGCCAAAAATTCTTCTGAATATATTGTTTATTAAACTTTTTAGTAATGAGATTGTCAAATTCTAATATAACAGATAGAATTTGTTGTTGAGTATGATATTTTTTTGGATTATATTGCATGACAATAAAAATCATATTAACAATATCATTAATAGGTGCTATAATTCTATAACTATTAAGAGCTTTTGATAACCATTTAAGTGAGTCGGCATTAATTTGTTCTATAATTTCCTTATCTATATTTGATAATATTTCAGGTTTAACACCAAATGATTTTAAAATATTTTTAATATCAAGATTATCAGTCCAATTTTCTGGTATTTTACAGTCGCTTAGAAATTGGTGCCAATCATCGAACGATCGAATTGATTTTGGATTAATATTTTCATATAAATCTATAAAAATCCTAATATTTTTTGCCACTCGATTTAATTTATTAGTATTTTCTTTTTCAAGATGTTTAATTATCTCTTTTATTTTATCAATCTGATTTTGATCTAATTTATTAAATACATATTCAAATGACTTTTGAAGAGGAATTAGTTTTAGAACACCGCCTTTATATGGATCTTCATCATCATCAGCTACTTCATCAAAATATCCCGTTATGCGAGGAATTTTATAAATCAATTTATAAATAGCTTCATATATTTTAGGATGAGAAGCTTGTACGTTATAATAACAAGCAATCTGTTTCCATTGTAATTTAGCATCTTCAAATTGCCGATTAAATGGCGTGGCTGATGTTCTAACGCGTGCGGCTGGAAAATTAATACAATGTTGTTTCATACAATTAAAACATGTTATTGTCTGTTGAGCTGTGCATAATACCTGCATTGAAATATCTTCGGCAGTCATAATATTAGACATAATTAACTATCAATAATCTTGTATAATGATGTAGATAATTGTAATTATTATTATCAGAATTCAATTTTTATTTTATATCCATTTATATTTAATTAATAGATCTAAAATAATTAAAACCAAACAGAACACTAATAACTGAATTATAGTACCTTTTGTTGTTGTATTTTCGCCATCAACAGCTCCAGGTATTTTAATTAAAAATGTTTCTATAAATAAATCACTAAATAATAAAATTCCAAAAAGAAACATAAAAATGCTTAGCTTATAGTTAATATTACAAAAGATATTTCCGGTGATATTAACAAAATCGGTTTTTTTGGGAGTGATAGATTCAATTGATTCAGACATCTTATATAAAAGAATATAGAAAAAATAAAAGATTTATAAAATAAGAATACACAAATATGTGCAGGTGGGTTGTGCTTATAATAAATTTTATAAAACTACTGTGATAGTTTCATATGGTCGTCTAATAAATTTAAAGAAATTGACCGTATGATTAAGAAAGGAGCTATTAAAAATCCATTTCCATTTAGAAGGATTTTTTATATCATACGCGATTACTTGTAATATATCATTAAGTTGTTGTTTAGTCATAATAAATTTATTTTTTGAACAATATGCCAATGTTTTATCAGCTTTAATACAAGAAGTCAAAATATTTGGAAATTTAAAATTTTTAGTATTGATATTTCCAATTTTTATAAATATTTTGGCATATTGATGAAGTCGTTTAATCAGTTGATTATATGATAAAGCTCGAAATTGTTCTAAAACAATATTATCAAAATTAAAATAACTTGTTTGAATATCATTAATCATAGTTTTTTTATTATGATGTTGAATTAAGAATCTTCCAATAATATTTTTAATTTTAAGTTGATCATCTACGTCATGAATTTTTTCATTAATAAATGTTCGAAGTTTATCCATATTTTTATTAAAATCTGTTTGTGCTAATACAACTAAAAGTTTGCGTCTTAATGCATGATTTCTTTGGCGATTAAATAAATGAATAAACTGCATTAATACCAAATCATATAAATGATATTTATACAGACTATATTGAACTTGAATATCAATATTTTTGTGACATTCTAATTGACGTTGTCCGTTTCTGATTTCTAAAATTAATTTATTGATATGAATTGGATCATATATTAGATGTTGTATTGGAGCTGAAACTAATTTTAAAGCAGCTGTCGAAGATAATGGTTGGCAATAATAATTATAATAATTACACATAAATCCAATAATATTATTATTATAACTTAACCATTGCGAAACTTTAATTAAGGGATAAATATTAACATTTTTTAAACCGGCTTTACGACTTTCAGTTGATACCCAGTTATTGTATTCATTAAATAAATCTAATAATATATTAATTTTCGCCCCGTATTTAGCTGAACTATAGGTCTCAAATATTAACCTAATTGATGATTCAATTGCATAATAGCTCGGAAAAATTGGAACATAACAATATGTTTTTTGAAAATATATTAAAACAGCATAGCATAAATTCTCATAATTAATAAAATATCCTTTTAATTGTGCATTGTGTGTATTTTTTATAAACTTTTTGATTACTGTCAGATCTATAGATGATTTGATTTTTTCATATTCAAGATTTTCAAAATAATAACGCACGACAGCGCGAATAGTTGTAATTAATCCACTTTCATTTAAAAATAATTTAGTATCAATCATACCAGTTCGTTTAAATACTTCTGTATTAATTAAATAAATAGGATAATATTTTTGATTTCGAGTTAATACTACTAAATTTTTATGAGTGTAAGGAAACATATCATCAATACCTTTAAGATGTTTTGGTAATTGTAAATCAATACGTTCTTTCTGCTGATCAATAAATAAAATAGTATTAATACCATAAAAATAGTATGCAATAGATATAAACAACCCATTCCATGGAACATTTTCGAATTTTGGATCTATAAAAGTATTGATATTTAATAAAGAGATAACATGGGTTAATTCTTGCATATTAGTAAAATATTTAATAACATCTCCATTAATTAAAACTCGAAATTTAATATATTCTTTATTTAATCTTTTTACTACATCAACTAAAAAATCATCCAAAGATGTTTGTAAAGCATGTACAAGACAATATAAATATCCAATATTTTTCATATTTATAGTATGTTGATCCACACCAAATAAATAATAACCCTCAGATGTTAAACATTCCTGATCAATACTTCCAGGAGAATAAGTATCAAAGAATAATGGCTCTAATGTATGTTCTGGTAATCGAGATAATCGACCCACTTCGATATCTTTTCCATATGTTGCAATATAATGACTACCCTTTGTTAAATTTATTTTTTCACCTGTATATTGATGAGTTGTTAAACATATTTTATGAATTTCCTGTTTCTTTTTATTTACTTTTTCATTCATGGCAATTTTTTTACAACATGGAATACAGTAATTTTTGGGATGCTGTTTAATAATGAATTTAATATATGGAAATTTTTGATTTGGACAAAAATACCATGTAGGTTTTTCCTTAGTAAAATTCCAATACCGGACTGCTCGTTGTTTTTTATCTTTAGATAATTGATTATATTCTTGATCCGTTAAAATAACTGGTTGATAAGGTTTTTGACAGATTTTAGAATAAATAACTGGGCTTTTATAAATCTTTTTAAAATTATATAATAAAGGATCTTGTATTTTAAGTGTTTTTAAATTTTTTCTGAATATATTAAATGTTGATGGTTTTATATTGATATGTTTGAGTTGTTTTTGATATAAATATAATAAAGCCATTAAATAGATATTAAAGAACTGCATTTCTAAATCATCTCGTATACCTGAAATTAATAATTTTAATTTGGATGAAATATTTAATATTTGGAATAAGCGTGTTTTTTCAAATACAGTATCCCATTTTTGTTTAACAATACTATCTGATAAATATAAATAATTATTATTAACACTAATTAGTTTTTCTAATCTCATAACATCAAATTTATACATACCTTCTTTAAAGAAATACTCTTGTCCTATCACAGTGCTTTCTTTTGGCATAATAATTCCGGCATTTTGAAAATCTATTAATATTTTTTTCAAAATATCAAATTGATGCTCAGTAATATCCTCATTATAATAAAATACTAACCCAGTTTCTGTAAATTGTATATTATATTTAGTTAATAAAGGAATGGATATATTATAATGTTTAACTTTATCATGCATTTGATTAATCATATTGATAATGGGGTTGACTTTTGTAGCAACTATTTGTGTAATTTTGTCAAAGGTCATATGTCGTTCTTCTCGCCATTCAGTGTGAATAACATAATTTCCATTTTTAAACAAAATTAATTTAATATATTCATGTGTGTCAAGATTAATCTTAATTTTAATTAATATAGAATTAAGAATAAGAATATCATGTGGTTCAGGTTCATTAAAATATGCCTTTTTTAAGAAAAGTGGTTTATTTTCATATAATAAATATGCTTTACAATAAGTAATTGTTTCATTTAATGCCAATAAATCAAATATATTACGTAATATTAATAAACTTTCAATATCTTGTTTATGATTATTAATAGAAATATTAGTTTTAATAATACTTGAAAATAACTGTCTATTTATGTGTTTATTTTTTGCTTGTTGTGCTTCATAAGCTGTATCGATAATTTTTTGTCTTAATATAGCTTGTGTTTCTAAAAATTTAAAATTTGGCATTAATTCTGGATAAATATGACTTATATTTTTTTCATTCTTGAGGTAATCTAAAAAGACAGATAGCGTCATCATTGGAAAATATAAAATAATAAACCCATAATAAATAATTTCTAATTGATATCTATTATTCTTTAGTTTATTATATAATTCAATAGGATTAAATAAATCATAACAATCAACTAAAAAATACTCGGTGGTTCCATACTTAGTAAAATTAGTTAATAATAAATTAAACGTGTCTTGCGCATATACTTGAAGAAAATCTTTATTTTGATAATATTTAATATCTATAGGAATGTTCTCAATTTCTTCCATTTGCTGCTGTTTTAAATAAAATGGTACTAAAGTTTCTATATCAATCGGTACAATATTCTTAAATAAATAAATGTGATATTGAGCTGCATAAGATATTTTTTTATATTTAAACCACAAATGTTGCCGATAAATAGGTATTTGTGTAACTAGATAAATAATTCGTTTGAATGTTAATATATTATTAGATGGATATACATTATATTTAAATATAAATTTAATCTGTCCAGATTTTTCAATAAGATTAGATGATTTTTTTGTGGTATTAAACATATATAAATTTGTATCCGTATTTTTATTATCTAAAGAATCTGTATTAATTTCATCAGAATGCAACTCTTCATCGATATTATTAAGCGATTTTCTATCTTCTAAATTTGGTTGTGTCACATCAGATAATTGAGTTTGATCGATAGTATCTGTTACAGATGAAGAACTTACCTCTGTTTGATCATTTAAAATATCATTAAATTCAGTATCAGATAAATCAACATCATCGGGAATTTCATATTCATTTCCACCAAGGATATATGGAGATGGCAAAGATGTAGTATTATCATCTGATGTATCAAAGTGTTTTTCGGATCTACCATGTATTGAAGTTTTTTGATTTGGCTGATAAATTAATCCTAATTTCATATGCCAATTTTTTCCATAAAATTTTCTCAATATTTTATTTTGATAGTTTTTATGCTGATTAAATTGTGTTTCAACTTTTTTAAGCTCATTTTCGATTAATTTAGGTACAGAACCAATAAATATATAACTTTTTTTCCATTGGCCCGTTTTTAAATCAATGATACGAAGCTTAATAGGATTATGTGAAAATGCATGTGTCATAGTTATATATAACTATGTGATTATATAATTTAAAATATGATTTTCAAATATGTATTAAAATGTCAACAAAATATTATATATTGGATTTAACCACCGATGAATAAATATCGATTTCTGCAGACTATATTTAAAAAATTATCAGAGTCTGATTTTCAATCAGATAAATTTTTAAATATGATTTATTATTCATATCAAAAGGAAAATCAAAAAACTCAACATATCACACTATGCGATTTCTATATAGAATATTTATTAAGTTATAGGCATCATACTGAAAATAAAGAAGACGAAATTCAAAATATTTGTAATTCAATTGTTGAAAAAATATTACATCCTGATGCAGATAATTTAACAGATTCAGGATCGGCTGATATACAACCGTCATCAAATAAAAAAATATTCCGATTTAATAAAAAAAATGTTTTAACTATTTTGAGTGAATTTGTACAATCATCACATATTATTTTACATGAAGAAGATGAAATATATGAACAAGGTAGACAGCATGAAGATTTTCATGAATCAATCACACAAAATATTATTAATGAAATTAAAGCTGAACGCGGATCATTACCACAAGCTATTCAAGATCAACAATTTATTAAACGAAATGAATTACTTGAAGTATGGAGAGATACGGAAATGAAATGTCGAAAATTACTTGAAAATGAAAAAATGGCCCAAATTTTACAAAAAATATATTTTATTGATGCTCGACAAATATGTTTAAATAATTATCAAGCAATTACAACTATAGAATATGATGAAGATCAAGAAATAGAAACACTTATGCCTAATTGGCCCAAACAATCTTATAACACACAAATTTCCGTGATTAATAAACATCCAATTGAAATAGCTTGTCAATCTAAGTCTTCAAAGTGTGTAATAATTTGTCCTGGATCACAGATGATTTCCGGTGGAGGTGCAGATCAAGGTATTGAAACAGCTGAAAGTGTATATTACTATGCTACTAGTTATAGCATATGCACAAATCAGATTATGATGAAATATCCTTTACAAACATATCAATTATTGATTATGCCCAATATTTTATTATTTAAAAATCATAATAGTCCAACATATGTATCATTATCACCAATTGATAGCCAACGTTTATCTATAATTATGGTACCTGGTATTTATCGTCCGAAAACTAATATTTCAAATCAAGATAACTATACTATGGATCATCGATTATTTCATAAAGCAGCAAAATATACGAATCAGACGCTTATTCAACAACAGTTGCAATATGTATTTAATACTGCTCTGTTTTTTGGATATGATACCATTATTATAGATGATTATGGAATTAACGATTTTTGGTTACCATTACATCATACGGCACAATTAATAGCACAAGCTATTAATAATTATCGAGGCAAATTTAAAGAGATCATAGTTGCTATAAAAAATCCAACGCTTTATAATATCTTTAATCAATATATTCGATGAATAACTGTTATTATTTTTTGTATATATTTCCGTATTATAATATAATATTATGGAAATATATACATGTATTTTAATTATTTTATCATTAATATTTATATTTAAAATATACCAACTCAAAGAACCATTTGTAAATTATAAAAAAGTGTGTAATCAAATTGATAAAAGATGTTATAAAATTGTCGAATCATTTCCATCACATACAAAAGCGAGCGAAATATTAGCCTATTTAAATCAATTTTCAATTAAACTAATGCGGCATTTACGAAATAAATATTTATATACACCCAATTCTAATAATTATCGAAAGAATATGATAAAACATCTTTTATTTAATTATAATCCAGATGCCTTAATTGAAAATGCTCCTTTATCAACTGTAAATACGAGTTATGTTGAAAATAAAGGCGAGGTCTTTGCTATTTGTTTACGAGATCGCACAACAGGAAAAAATAACTTTTTATCTTTACATATTTTGGAATTTGTTGTGCTTCATGAAATGGCGCATCTGACCACATCAACTATTGGTCACAATAAAGATTTCTGGATTAATTTTAAAATTTTATTACACGAAGCAAATGCCATTAATCTTCATAAACCTATTGATTATAAAAAACATCCTATTAATTATTGTAATTTAATTGTCGATTATAATCCATATTTTGATGCGGCTATACCATTATTATGATTATTAAAATTGAATAGATTTCATATCATATACTATCATGGTAAGTTTATTAATTTATGAAAACGATGAACTATATAATCCACATTCATCAAATCAATCCTTATATCTATCAAATCAATCTTCATCTCTGATGAATTATTTATCGAATAACCAAATAGATAATCAAATCGATAATCAAATAGATAATCAAATAGATAATCAAATTAATAACCAAATTAATAACCAAATTAATAACCAAATTAATAACCAAATTAATAATCAAATGAATAATCCAATTAATAACCAAATTAATAACCAAATTAATAATCAAATAGATAACCAAATTAATAACCAAATGAATAAGTTATCTAATGATAAATTAATAAAAAATAGTTCCGAAGCTGATGATGACCCATTTGAAATTATTTTTGATACAACTTTAAATACCAAGTCAGATCCAATGGTAATTGATATTAGTAATTCTGAAAGCAATTCTAGTTCTGAAAGCAATTCTAGTTCTGAAAGCAGTTCAGAATCTGAAAGTATTTTTAGTTCTGAAAGCAATTCTAGTTCTGAAAGCAGTTCAGAATCTGAAAGTATTTTTAGTTCTGAAAGCAGTTCTAGTTTGGAAACTAATTTAAATATATTACCTCATTTTCATTATTCCAAACAGTTATATCATAAAAAACCTAAATATTTAAATTATTTGAAATATATAAAGAAACGGCATCGATTATCATCTTCTACACATCCATTTAATCATCCGCATCATTTGGTAAATCCCGAATCATATAAACATAATCAACATCCATCTGATATCTATTATATGCTATATGAAATTAAAAAATTAAAAATGTTGCTCAACTCTGATTTAGATATTAAATTACCAAAAAATATTCCATCATATAATCCTAGAAAAGATAATTTATGTGTAGATGCAGACTTAGCAATTATAGATCAATTATGTGCCCCAAAAACCATAAAAAATGTCAATGACCATTAAAATATTTTAATGGTAAATAAATTGTTGATCAATTTCAACGAATCCATCTAAAACTGATACATTATCGCTAATAAATTCAAAACAATCTTTATTTTTTGGATTTTGTCTAAATATAATCTGATCAATAATAATTTTTTGTGGCATTTCTTGTTGTATCTGATTGTTAAATAATTTTTTTTTAAATGGTTTTAATAATTTGTTATCTAATGTAATTTTATTATGTGATATTTGATGAATATATGATTGAGATATATTATTCCATATACATAAATTTAATCTATATCCTTCATAAATACAATGTTTTATTTTTTTAATTTCTTCTAAACCATCTTCAAGATTTTGTTTTAAAATATTGACTAAATTATAAGACCCTCGTGATAATGCCAAGCCGTTATAATATGGATTTAATCCCATTGTAAGCATATCTATTAATATTGAATCACGTTTTTCAATAACAGCATATAACCCATCTAATTTTAAATTATTAGAATCAGCCCATTTATTTAAATAATTAAGTGAAATTTCCGATTTTTTTTCTAATTGATCACCAACCTTATCAATAGTTTTCATAAAATCGTTCCAAATAAATAAATATTCAATAAAATCATCCATAAACATTAATCGATAATAATAGTATGCTTCTGTTTCTCCTAAATTTAAGATATCTCGTGGTTTATATGTTTGGCGATTTAACCCAAGTAAAATTCCGACTTCTAAAAAGCTACTAATCGTAATTAAATCTAAAATATTGGCACCATAGTGATACCCAGCTAATATCATTCTTATACTTTCTAAACGAATCTTACGAAGTTTGACAGAAAAATATCCAAATAGTGTTGGATTATATTCATGATCAATAAATCCTAAAACATGTAATTTTTCAAGACTATATGCCAGTGAATCATAACTTGGATATTGGATAAAATCTAAATAATTAGCTTGAAATACATTGTTGCGTGTTAAAATATACCAATTCTGATCAAATTGATTCATTTGAAAACTATTTTTATGACCTTGATCAACTTGTTCTAATGTAGTCTCAGTTTTATCAATAATGACTGATAGTAAAAATTTACTAATATCTTCTTTAATAATATCCGGCAAATTGATTGGTGGCATAGATTGATAAATTTTTTTAGTATATAAAGCATAAAATTCACCCGGTCCTTTTCGTCCCACACGACCTTTACGCTGTGCAACCGATGATTGAGTTACATTTTTATCAATTAAAACATGACAACCAAAATTGGGATCAAATAAATTTTGTTTAACAAATCCTGTATCAATACAATATTTTAAGGTATCAATTGTAATACCTGTTTCTATAGCATTTGTACCAATTAAAACTCGGCGACCAACTTCTGCTGTTTTTATTAATTTTGGATGATTATCTGAATGCTTAGTTGAACACTTATCTGAATGATTAGTTGAATGATTGTCTGAATTATCATCGTATTTATAAATTGATACTAAAAGGTTATTAATATCTGAAAATAACATTTTATATTCTAGACTTCCTTTAGATATATTAATTGACATAATTGGAATAGGTAATAGATAATCATTATGGTTGTCTAGATATAAAGCATAATTTAATTTATGAATTCCTTCAACTAAATAATTAATTTGTTTTTTACCTTGTACAAAAATTAAAATATCTCGAAGAATGTTATTGTCTCTAATATCATTAATATTTTGAAGATGAATTTTTTTTATTAATTCGATAGCATATTTTAAATAATCGGAGATATCTAAGTCAGTATAATGTTCTTTAATTGGATATGATTCTCCTTCAATTTGTAGAAAATGACTAGATGGGCATTTAAAATATTGCATAAATAGTTGAGGATCTAATGTGGCCGACATTAATATTATCAGAGGACATTCTGGTTTATCCCAATTTCTTTCTAATAATTTTTTTAAATAAAATAATGTAGTATCTATTTCTAAAGATCTTTCATGAACTTCATCAATTATAATAATGGAATATTTATGCATAAATTGTTCATCAGTCATAATTTTTAAATACTGTAATAATATTCCTATTGTTGTGAATAATAATCCTTTAACGGGCTTCCAAACAATAGATCCTGTTTGAAAACCAATATTGTCTCCGATATGAAAATCAGAATTATATTTAATAATTTGATAAGGGATATCTACTGTAGCGGCTTTAGTAGCCTGGGCTATTAGAATTGTTTTATGATTATATTTATAAAATTGACGATATAAAAATGACGGTAATATTGTAGACTTGCCTGAGCCAGTACCTGATTTAATGATTATAACTTTGTCTCCTATATGTCGCAATTTAATTTTTGGTGCAATGTTTTTATCAAGCCACATTCGATCGCTAATAAATTCCAACAAAAAGTCAATGCCAGATAATGAATCAATTTTTCGTTTCATCGCTGATGACATCCATTTTTGTTTAATAATTTTACCTGTCTCTAACAATGTCGGCATTATATATATAATAAAATTATATTAAGTAAAATATAATGAATCATACTAGCTTAACAATTGTTATGATTTTAATTTATATATATTTTATACAATATTATAAAATTAGTTGTCCACAATATTTTATTGATGATTTATTAAATCAACGATATTTTAAAACAGGCGATTTAATTTGTTTTAAAGCTTATAATCATTTCAATGCAGTATTCACTGGATGCTATTTTACACATATTGGTATAGTTTTTATTGATCCAAACGATCCTAATCAAACACCTATGCTTTTTGAAGCTAGTACGCCAGTTAATTCAAATCTTAGACCATATCATAATCAATATGGAATATATTGTACACCTCTTAAAGAACGATTAATTAAATATAAAGGACGATGTTTTTTAAAATCTTTAAATAAAAATCTGTCAATAAATAGGATAAATGAACTTAAACATTTTATAACATATGCTATTCAAAATATGCAATATGATCAACATTTATTTAAGTCAGCATTTTTAAAATGGATTGGATATCAAAATTGTAATTATAATACTAATTGCGGCGAATTAGTATTTTTAGCATTACTCAAATTAGGTTTATTCGATTTATCTACGTTTAATAATATTAAATTTCCACATCATTTACATTGGCTTTGTTATTTAAAAAAAATAAATAAAACATATCAATACAATGATTTGATTGAGATTATTGATCATCCATTTGCCAGATGATTAAATTTAATACAATGTATTTCATCTTGTGAAGTTCCAGTACCTTTTTTACATCGTTTAAAAATCGAACATTTAGTTTTATTTCTACATTCAATGTTTGATGTATGTGAAAAATAAATACAATGATTGGTATCTTTAGTATTTATCTGATTTTTAAATCGCCATCTTTTAAATATGGAACAATTAATCCCATTACGGCATGGTCGTATAACAGATGATGATTCATCTGGGGGATTATGGTTAGATTCACAATTATCAACTATATCAGTATGATTTTTTTGAGTTTCAGTCATACTTGATTTGTTAAATATAATAATTCAATTTTATATTTCTAATGCTATGTTATATTCAAAAGAAAATTATTTTAAATAAAAGCTTGGGACAATATAATCAATATTATCAAATGGATTCATATGTAAGAGGGTATTTTCTGTTTCCATTGGTTTTTTCGACAAAGAAAAGAATTCATATCGACGATATATTGTTGCACCAAATAGTAATAGTAATAAAAATATTACCAAGATCATTAGTATATTAAATATTATAAAAAATGAATTATTATATATTTTAATAATATTGTGATTATCAAGATGACTGAAATATCTAAATCTTTTTATTTTAAAGCTTATTCCGATGCAACCAAACAAATATATAAAATTTATAGTATACCATATTCTATTATAGATCTTATTCCATTTTTTAAAACATTAGTTGAAAATAATCCTGATCAATCGATTAGTAAAGAAACGGCCTTTCCTATATGCCCTATATTAATTAATGATCCAGATTGCATTAATAATTCATCATATTATATTAATACCATCGAATTATTTGATATTATAATAGAATATATTGAAGCTTGGAAATCAGAACCTAAAAAAATTAATTATATTAAAGAAGATGTTGTTCAAACCGGCTATGCACATCAAATTCTGGATAAACGAGATTTAGATATTATTAATCAATATTTAACAAAGAAAATAGCTGATGCACCGGAAAATGATAAAAATAAAATAAAAACTCATGTGACATATAAAAAATATTATAAAATTATGTTATTAGCTCCATTAATTCGAATGTGTGATGAATTTTTACAAATGGATTGTATTTCTAATAAATTATATGTTTATTGCGCAACTATATTATGGAATTGTTCGATTTTAGATATGGCTGAAGCCAAAACAGATCCTATTTTTCGAGAATTACAGTCATCAATGAGTAAGCGATATCAAACACATAGCAGCGAAACACATGATAAAACTGGAGAAAAAAATGCAGCTTTTAATAATTAAAGTTATTATATTATATTTTTTTAAATTTGATTTTTGAAATAATAAAATAAATAATTGTTTAATTAATGAATCATAAACATTGGTCAAAAGATATCTTATTTAAAGATGTTTCATTAGATTGGCGAAATATACTTGATAATGCCTTATTAGATGAAATTCTTCAATATTTACATCAAGAACCTATTGATAAAATCACTCCATCTCCCCAATATATATTTGAATTTGCTAGAATAACACCATTAAAATCTATTAAAGTTGTTATTATTGGACAAGATCCATATCCAAAAAAAGGCGATGCTCATGGTTTAGCATTTTCATGCAAACAAGGCATACCCAAGAGTTTAAATAATATATTTTTATGTTTAAAAAAACATAATCTATTATGGCGTCAACCTAATCATGGCGATCTAACTAAATGGGCTGAATGCGGTATTTTACTACTTAATTGTGCATTAACAACGCGTATAAATCAACCAAATGCACATAGATTATTATGGCAAGATTATACAAAAAATTTAATTATAACATTATCTAATTTAAAATCCTGTGCTCAACATACTATTGAAACTAATACCAACCCAATTCAGGATATAACAACTGAAATGGCCAATGTAATGATAGAAAATAAAGATAATATAGTATCACAAACTAAATTAAATCATAAATTTGATCAATCAAAAAAATCCATTAAATTTTATAAAATTTTTCTGTTGTGGGGTAATAATGCGCGATCTTATAAATCAATTATTAATAAAAAATGTATAATTTTAGAATGGACTCATCCGAGCCCTTTAGCACAAAGTAAGCAGTTATTTACTGATTGTGATCATTTCACGCGTGTTAACAAACTATTAAAGCGCATTGGGCCGATTCCATGGCATGTAATTATTCAGAACAAAGTTGAACGATCATTTAATTTAACTCCAACAAAAACAGTTATTTTTACCGATGGATCATGTTCTCCAAATAAATTATGCAAAGAAGCAATTGCAGGATATGCCGCTGTATTTGTATTAGGTCAATTTAAAGATATCATTATTTATGGTAATATTGATAATCAACAATATTTTGCTAGTAATCAACGTGCTGAAGGAATGGCCATTTATAAAACATTTCAATATTTATATAAAAATATTAATAAATGGACAGAATGTATTATTGTTAGTGATTCAGATTTTTGGATCAAAATGATTGAATATTATATGCCGATGTGGAATGCACAAAATCTTGATTTCAAATTAAAAAAAAATTCAGATATTACAATTCCGATGTGGAAATTGTATTATAAATTAATAAAAGGTCATAATAAAAATATTAAATTTAGGCATGTTCGAAGTCATAATAAAGATAATTGGGCTAGTTATCCATATAATTCATACGAATATTTTTGTTATCATAACAACGATTATGTTGATCAAATGGCCGCATATGCTAGAATAAATCTTAAACCTGGGCAACTTGTTATTGAAAAGGTTGAATATACTATGTGATAATGCAACATCGGCCTTGTGCATCAGCTGAAACAATTACATCAATTGCGCTGCTAATCAAATCGTCAGTAATCATAATTAACAAATTATAATCATCATTAGAGAGATCAGCTGTATTTTTAAGTACTGTGGCAATAGCTGTCACAACAGCTTTTTTCTTAAGAACTCCTTTAAGAGGTTTGCCCCTACTATCTTTCATTTTTTTGGCTAAACGAATACAAGCATATGTAACGTGAAAAATATTACTTTTATCAAGAGGACGTCCATCTAATAATTTATTAATTGTATCTACAAGAGTTTTTATATGCATTTTAGTAATTTCCAAATCTAAGTCTTTTGGTAAAACAATATCATCAGTTAATTGTTGTTGGTCTGCTTCTTTTTTTTGTTCTTGTAAAGGTAAACTATTTTGAGTCTCTGTTGTAGTTTCTTGCGACATTAGTTTATATTATTAAATTTATATAAATTTAATATAATATAAATAAATATATTTAAAAATTGAAATTCATTAGTTAATCTATGATAAAATAGACCAATTTAGATATATTTGTATCAAGAATAAGCATGTCTGATAACCAAATATCTGCTCGAATGAGTAAATATACCAAATATATTACACCTGGTGCAAGTTTTATTGATCAGCTTCAAAAAATATCTCTTAATCTTAAGCCATTAGATGATGCTATAGAAGATATTATTTCCGATAATTTTTATCAAATTCGTAATATTGCCTGTCTTCTTAATGATAAATTTGCCAAAATCGAATATGTTCCAGGACTTAAAACAAATTTGTATCTGCATCAAAAAACAATTGTATATGCTATGCTTGAATTAGAAAACCAACGTCAGTTCACACAATTTACTAATGGATTTACTAAAGAGGAATTTCAAATTACATATAATGCCGGTGTTCTTTCAGAACCACTAGGATCAGGAAAAACTATTGACATTTTATCGGTTATATGTTTAAGTCCGATCCCAAGAGCAACGCCAGGTATTCAATATCTTGAATTAGAAAATGTTTCTAAGAATTCATTACCTATTGTCAGATATAAATTACCTTATTTATTAACACCAACAATCATTTTTGTTAGTATTTCTGTTATTAAACAATGGCAAAGTGAAATCAAACGTTTTACGAATCTTTCTGTTTTAACAGTGTTATCTGTCATTGAACTTCGAACTCTATTTGATGCAATTGAAAATGGAACGATTAATCAGTATGATATCGTTTTGGTTAAAAATGGCAGAATTACAACATCTGTTACTTTACCCAATAATATTCCTCTAGAGAATATAAATAAAGTCGCAAATCCATTAATTTATTCTCTTATTGCTAATTTAAGACAATATTGTTGGGCCAGAGTTGTATTTGATGATTTTGATCATTTACAACTATTAGAAACTGTTGGTATGGTTCATGGTTTATTTACATGGTATGTTTCCAGTACTATTAAATATATTCCACCAGCTCCTAAATCGCATATAATGCCAGAATTAGCAAGTGAAATTTTGCAAACTCAATGTTATGGAACAGGTCAAATATCTAAAAATTTGTATCTACTATTTTGGCTTAATATTCGTAACAAAGATACATTTATCCAATCGGTAACTAATGTTCCATATCCTAAATATCATTTAGTATTATTTACTAATCCAGATGATATGTTTATGTCAATGTTATCCTCATTAGAAGATAATAACTTAAATAATGTTATTGAAATGCTTAATGGCAATGCAATTGAAACAGCAGCAGCAGATTTAGGTATTAAAGTTCATACAGTAAGTGGTGTATTTGAACGTATTTTAGGTCAAAAATATGAAGAGTATATTACGGCTGGTAATATAATTGCTTTTATTGATTATAGTCTTCAAAATAGACATGCATGGGTTCCTTTACCAAAACATAATCATAAATCATACGATAAACGAGATTTGTTAGCATTTAAAGAAATTAAATATGCATATCCTGGAATTATGGAATTTTTAAGTCATCAGAAAGAACATTACTTACATATTTATAATCAAACCGGAATGGCAATTCAACGTGTAAAAGACAATATTAAATATAATAAATGTCCTATTTGTTTAGAAGAATTTGAACAAGTGGATACAGTTATCATTTTAAAATGTTGCAATGCTATTTTCTGTAGCAAATGCGCAATCTGCGCTACTCATTTGTCCAAACGACAAAATCAACTAAATGTTGATAATTGCCCTAAATGTCGAACATCTATTACCATAGATGATTTCATTTGTATTGGTAAAGAAATTCAATTAGACAATATTATTGAAGAAAACTTTGAGATGGATCGAGAAATTGAACTTAAAATAAAAGAAGAAGAAGATCTTAAAAAACCTCTTAATAAATTTAATGCTATTGTCCATTTACTAAAAAACAAGATATTACCTCAAGATGAACGAGTTGAAATCCAACTTCCAAATATGTTAAAAGGATCAGCTCATTTAGCCGAACCATCTCTTCGTAAAATTATCGTATTTGCTAATTATGATGAAACTTTAGATAAAATCGATAATGAATTAAAATCACGCCAAATTACATTTTGGCGATTGGAAGGAACAGCTACTCAAATTGATAATATTGTTCACCAGTTTGAAGAGTGTCAAACTCCATGTATATTAATTATTAATTCACATAAACATTGTGCTGGATTAAATTTACAAATGGCAACAGATTTAGTATTTATGCATAAAATTAATGATAGAAGTATCGAAGCTCAAGTTGCAGGACGAGGTCAAAGATTAGGCCGAAAATCACCATTAAATATATGGTATTTCTTATATAACAATGAATATAAAGATCTAACAAAAACATATGCTATGAGAAAATTAACACAAAAGGAATTAGAACAAGAAATTAAAAAAGTTAAAAATAATGATACTGTATTACCATTTATTTCATTGGCAGAAGACAACCCATCAGATCCGCAAGAAAAAGATGAAACTCCCGATACTCTTACTGAAAATATGGATGATAGATCTCAAGATACATTGGAAAACTCAACTGATTCCTCTGCCGCATCTTTAGACGGTGAATAAAATATATGAGTTAATTTAATTGAATTTTTTATTTTTAGATTTATTATTTTTTATTTTTATTTTACAAATTTGGAAATGTATATTATAAAATCAATTTAACATAGATAATATATTCAAAATGTCGACATCGGAGATAATATGGTCTAATACAACTCAGATTAAAATTCGTGAGATTAAAAAAGCCATTTTGAAAAAAAAATTAATGCTTAGTTTTATCATTGATAGCTATGCATGGTGGGATCGAACATATCGATGGGGACATATTAGCATTGCAGTTTTATCCCCAATTTTTAATTTAATAACAGTTGCTGCTGATTCTTCAGGTTCTTTAAAAATTTTAACAATTATTATCAGTGCTTTAGTTGCCGGCATGGTCAAATTTAAAGATTATATTAAGTTTGGTGAACTGCGTGATATGGCCAAACAACAAACAATCAAATATTCTCAATTATATGAGCGTATTGAACGTGAATTAATTAAACCCAATAATAAAAAACAATCTGAGGATGAATTTATATATTGGATTAATCGAGAGTATAGTCAAATCGAATTACTTGATCCAGAATTAAATTATTCTGATAAAAAGAAATTTATAAAGTTATGTAAAATGAAAAATATACCTATCGATGAGGATTTAGAAACTTTACAGTCGTTACTTCAACAATCGGATAATTCATATATTACTAAACATTCTAATCCAATATCTGAACAGCATCAAACATCTGATAATCTAGTAGAAATTAATCGGCCTAATTCTCCTGATATCTTCGCTAGTCCATCAACGAAAAAAAAAGCTAAACAACATTTTCATAAAACATTAAAAAAAATCAATACTAAAGCCGAATTAGAATGGGCAATATCTCGTTTAAATGCTATTGATCAAGTGTGAATAAAAAACTTTTGATTTTATGATCAAGTTCATCAGCATCTATTGGTTTATACATAATTGTATATGATTGATCTTTCTCTTCTATATAAGCATGTGTTGTAATACCAATAATAAATGGCATAGATTCTTTATGAAGTAATTGATAATTTTGTATAAAATGCTTAAATAAGGTATTATTAAATATTTCGGGGGTAAATGTATCAATAATCCATATATTATGTTGGCATAATTGTTTTATATACTCAGATTCTACATCAGTTGATTCACTCAGATTAGGCATATATTTTTCCAAATTATTAATATTAATAATTGTTATTTGATGATATCCTTTATTATATAATATATTTTTTATAATTAAGCTATCTGAATATTCTGATTCTGCATCTGATTCTGCATCGGATTCTGAATCCAGTTTACTGATGTCAATAATAAGAATTTTAGTTGAGAGAAATGGATTGAATATAAATAATAATTTATATTTAAAATTATACTCATCAACTGGAAGTAAAATCATCTGATCATATATTCGTGAATCATTTAAATCCGTACTGAGATATAAAAATATAGCTTTTACCCAATGATCCTTTAATTTTTTTATGGTAACATTATCTAATTGATTATCATAAATAATCATATCAAATGTTTTTTTATGATATAAAATAAGAACTTCATCATAAGTTGATGCTACATAATAATTCATATTATAAGTTTTCATAATATTCATAAGTATATCTGTCTGAGTCTTTTGTAGATCAGATGTTTTATCTGATGATATAATAAAAAGCACATTTTTATTTGTTAAATATTGTAAAGATTGGCAATTCACTTTAGGTGGTTCATCCTCATAAACTGGTAAGTTAAATTTAAAAATTACAGGTTGCATATTTTTTTTATTTTCAAGATTTGTATCAAATGGTATACATTGATTAAGTGTATTTTGATTAAGTATACACTGATTTGATATTTGTTGTATATGAATATTACCGTTGAGTTGCCTTGCTAATAAGTAACTTGTATGCAACTCAATATCATAATATGTCATATCACATAACACATTTGCTAGTTTTAATAAAATCAAATATTTTGACAGATCAATATCTTTTAAACTTTGGAATGTAAAAATTAAATTATATTGATTATTATTTACACTGATTGAATTATTAAAATAACTTATTTCGACATCTTCTTGATCTAAATAAATTAATTCAGCATTTACATATAATATAATATGATTGCATGTTAAATTTTTGATATAATTTCGAAATAGATTTATTAAAATTTGTTTAATTCTCTTTATATCTGAATAAATGAATTTGGGTACAATTGGTTCAATAAAATATTCTATTTTAATATCTTTTGTTTGTATTAATTCAATAACTTGACGAATGCAATCTCGAATATTAAATGTTGTATTAGTAATATACATTTTTCCTAAGTTTAATTGTGCTAAATCAATTATGTCAAATATACAATTAGCTAATTGAATAGTTGATTTATTTAAACAACATAATGGCTCCTTTATAGTTATTTCATTTTCTTTATCCATTAAAGTATTAGTCATATGAAGAACACGATTTAATGGTGTTCTAATTGAGTGACAGATATTATTAAGAAGTAATTCTTGTTGGAAACAATTTCTATATTTTTGATCTTGATAAATTAACGTTTTTAAATATGATTCACAAATAAATAAATATATAGATGACATTTTAATAGATGAATCATAAATTATAAGAAAAGTATCATAATCTATATATTGTGGTGTTTTAAGTGTGGTATGTCGTATAGGAATATTATTACATGTCGGTTTTTCATCCATATACCATCCAGTAACATTATTAGATATATTAAAAACAGTTGGTATTCCCGATGATATATATACATATATATGATTTGGACGAACAACATTATTATCAATTTCTTTATCATAAATAATTGGAATATACCACATATTATCTAAAATGTGCCATGCTATTAAAATAAAATGACTTTGTAAATCATGTGATAAAGTTAATACTAATGCTTCAATTGTTGGTGTATTATGGTAAATATTAATTAATCTTTGATATTCATTTTGCGACATTAATATATATTATCATGGCGATTTTAAAAAAATTAGATATAAATCTTTTATTTTAGTATTTTAATTTACTAAAGCATGATGTTTTTTATAAGTGCGAATGTCAATTTTAATTAAATGCAATCTTTCTAAATCACGCCATTCCTTAGGTATAGCTTTTTGTAATTGCCATTCGGGAACATAATTCTGATTGTAAATTATATAATATGTGGGCAATTCATCAGATAACATATCATGATATAATGTGACAGATCCATTAAATAAATTATAAAAATGAGTAAAATATCGTACAAAAGCGGAATGGACAATATTATGATATCTTTGTACACATTTTTCCATAACATAAGAAATAACATATGGTTGTTCCATTTTATATATTAAAACAATTCTTTTTAAATTTATAAGAATTGCTTTAATTTTTAAATTATTAAATTACATCCTATGATTTTTATTTATAAATTTGTATAATTATATAAATATTTATATAATAATGGAAGAAGAACGCACAATTAAACTTGTGATTGCAATTCTACTCACTAGTGCACTTATATGGTGGTTTTTTTATCATGATAGAGAAAATGTTATGCCAGAAGTCGATCCAAAAGATGTTGCCAACCATGGAGTACCAGCTGCCCCAACTGGAGATGGAAAAACAGTTGTTATAGATCCAACTCAAGGGCAGACATCAGGGGCGGGTTCTCCAGATGCCGATCAATCATCAACATCTGGAACCACATCTAATCCATTAGCTGGTGTTAAATTTGTTCGTTTATATGCTCAACCTGATTTTAAAGGAAAAACAACCATTTTATTACCTGGTATGACAACTGATTTGGCCACTAAATCAGGTTCTAATTGGGTCTTCAACTGGAAATCAATGCGCGTTGTTCCTCAAGTTAAACTAGAATTCACACGATATACTGGAGGGGGCCGTACATCTCGAGCATTTGCATTTGGATTATTTGATGTTAAAGATATTAAAAAATGGATGTTAAGTTTACCAGCTATTTCAGGTAACCCTTCAATTGATCATGGCATAACAATGAATCGTGATTGGAGTGGTGGATCTAATGTTATTAAATTATTAGTAAATTCAAGTGATGCGGAATGGAGGGCTGATATGAATAAGGTTCAACAAGGATGTTTAAATACAATTGCTGCTTGGAACAGAATGTCTCCTGGACGATATCAACCAAGTTATTGTGCCAGTTCTCTATATGAAAATGCATCAAAAACGGCTACTATATCTGTTTAATTTAAAAATGAAATTATGATTCACATATATATATGGCATCTGAAAAACGTGATTTTGATAATTTTAAAGAATTTCCAGGTGTATTAAATCAAGGTACCGGTATTTATGAATTTCCAAAACTTTACCATAAAGATGCAAATGGTAATACTCGAATATGGCAAATTTTTGTTCGATTAATCAAACCTGTAAAAAAATATATTAATAAAATTGATTGGAATTTATTAGATGAACTACAACTACCTATTAAACAACAATATTTTGAATCAAAAGATAATTATATTAAATGGCCCAAAGGTATTATTGCCGAAGTATGGACGGAAACTGGTATAGAAAATGGAAAAATAACACGTAGTGTTCCAACTTATTTTACTAAAGTAGTTCTTGAAGGCCGAGCTAATCAAAGAAATCCATTTCAACAAGCATTAATTTTTGCTCGATCACAATATCTTATGAAAAAAAATAAAGGTGGCAAACTTAAACTTCAACAAACACGATCAGTAAATGTTAAGCATTTCCCAATGTTGGCTAAAAGCGAAAAAGATGGATTACGATATATAAAATTTCCTGCTGATGCTCAACCAAAATTAGATGGATTACGATGTCTTACTTTTCTTAAAAAGAAAAATGGTGGATGGAAAAATGTTATAATTTATAGTCGAACTTTAAAAGATTATCCTGATATGGATCATATGAAAAAAATTTTATATCCATATTTAAACGATTTATTTGATACTGAAAGTCGCCCACCACAAAGTATATTTTTAGATGGTGAATTATATAAACATGGCCATGCCCTACAGGATCTTCAAGGATATAGTCGTCGCAGTAAGGAAAATCGGATTAAGGAACGTCAAAAAATGATTCAATTACATTCTACTCAGTCAAATACAAGTCAGTCACACATGGCTCAATTAAACGAAGTTAATGAATACCATCTATATGATTGTTTTTATCCACTAGAATTAGATACTGCATGGATATCGCGTAAAGAACAATTGAATGAATTATATAATGCATTATCCAATCAACCAGATCCTGAATTACATTATTCACCCAAAGATTTAATTAAATTAGTGCCAACATGGGAAGTCAAATCATTAGCTGATGCCAAAAAATGTTTTAAACATGTTATTGCACAAGGGTATGAAGGATTGATACTTCGTAATAAACTAGGTGTTTATTTAGCTAGCCCAGATCAAACAGGAGCTATGTTACGCAGCCCTGATTTAGTTAAATTAAAACCTAAATATACTGACGAATTTGAAGTTGTGGGATTTACTGATGGAAAACGGGGAAAAGATAAAGGTGCTATTATCTGGATTGCCCAAACTAAATCTGGAGTAACATTTCACGTAACACCCAAAGATATGGATTATCAAGAAAGATATGCTTTATTTAAAGATAGCCAAAAGCATTTTAATAAAAAATATGCACATCGCATGTTAACTGTAGAATATGAAAGTTTATCTAACACAGGCGTTCCTTTACGAGCTAAAGCGTTAACATTTCGTGATTATGAATAAAAATATAATTCATAATAATTATTTAATTTTGTTTAATTTTTTTTATTTATAATTTATGAATTATTTTTATTTTTTTATATTCAATAGTATATATCTTAGTGTGTATTATAACAGTATGATGAGTAGTGATCGTCTTTTTAGTGAACGAACTGCGGATTGGGTTAGTGCTTTAACACTTGCTACGGTTGTAGTAATTCTATTTAAAGTTATGAATTGGACCCCATCTCTAAAGAAGGATGGATTTTTGCCCGGATCATCACTAGCTAATTTAGCGCAAGAACGATCAGATGGTTATGCATCATCGTATTATGTCACGAGAAATCCCAGACATAATGTAGCTGAAGGTATGTTACCATATGAACCTCCAGTACTTTGGAATCCGGGTGATTATGCGGCAGTTCGATCTGCTGTTTATAGTTCTGATGATGCTTTAAGTGCTGCAGTTGGAATGCCCCCTCCTCCTCCTCCTCCTAAAGTCAAAAAACCAGAACAAAGTGAAGAGTCTGAAAAGGAGGAAAAAGAAGGTATGTATGGAGCGCGTAGGCCGAGTTATGTAGAAGGAATGGCACAAAGTCGATTTTCTGATTCAGCATTAATGGCTAATGCTTATTAAATATTTTAAGCTTTAAAAAATAAATTTAATTTTTTTTATAGTTCTTTTAAAGATTCTTATTAAAATATAATATAGTTATAATGGATAACACTACTAAATATCCGACTGATGATCAGCAATTAGATAGTAAGTTAGATGCACATACAGTATCCAACTCATCTAAAATTATTACTTATTTGCTTTATGCAGTAATTATTATTGGTTCTATGTACTTACTTTACTATTTATACAATCATTGGAATAAAACTAAACAGATGTCATCGGAGTCATTTGTTAAAGGTAATACACAAGAACGAGATGATACCATAGCTGATTTTAATTTACATGAAACAATTAAAGATTTAGAAAATGCGCAACAAAATATTTTAAAAAATTTATCTGAAGAAGTTAATATATAACACTTCGATTTAATTCAAATTAAATTTTGATTTTAATAATCATAATACAGATAGATCAAATATGAACAACCAAAATGGCTCCATTCAAAAACGAACACATACTCAAATTGATATGCGGACGCATATTAAATCTCGCAGTATGTGGGCCGGTAGCAAAAATACACAAAGCAAAGAAACTTATATACTCAATTCTCTAGATGACCAAAATGACCAAAATGAGCAAAATGACCAAAATGAACAAAATAAGCAAAATGGGCAAAATGACGATTTCTTATATAAACCATCTAATAATATATCAAATTGGAGATTTGAATCACAAATATTACGTTATCCGCCTGCATTATTAAAAATTATAGATGAAATTGTTGTTAATGCGATCGATCATTATGTTTTGTATCCAAATCAAGTAACTTTAATTAAAATTAAATTAGATCAAAATGGTCAAATTAGTGTTTTTAATAATGGCCCAGGTATACCATTAAAAAAGATCAAAAATTTACAAGGAAAATTAATGTATACACCACAATTAATATTTTCAGAATATCTGGCCGGTAGTAATCTAGATGATAAAGAAATAAAAGAACGTATTGTCGGCGGTCAGAATGGGCTTGGTGCAAAAATCACAGCTGTATTTTCAACATATTTTAAAGTCGAAACAATTGATTTAGATCAAAAAATAGCTTATGAACAGGTATTTACAGATGGTTTGCAAGTAATTAACTCTCCGGTATTGCGTAAAATAAAAAATACACCATCAACAGAATTTACACGCATAACATTTATACCTGATTATAAAGAATTTAAATTAGATATAAAGACATTTTATCCTATTCTTTATAAATTAATTCAAGCACGAGCATGGTTTGCAGCGGCATATACTGGTATTAAAACATATTTTAATGATCAATTAATACCTATTCGATCCTTTTCTCAATTTTGCCAAATGTTTAGTGAGTATGAAATTATCACAAGTTCTATGAATAGACCTGATAAAAAATATCCTTGGGAAATATGTATTAGTACTACTGATGGTAAAGAAAAACAATTATCCATTGTTAATGGCGTCATAATTCAATCTGGAGGAACGCATATTAAACATATTCAAAATCAAATCGTTGAGCATCTACGCCCTAAAATTGAACCAAATCTTAAAAAAAGCAAAGTTAGATTTAATAAAAATCTTCTTCTTAATAATCTGTTCATTTTTATGAAAGGATCTATTCCAAATCCGGAATTTTTAAGTCAAACTAAAGATGCTATTAGCTCCCCAATTGAATTATTTCAGAATTATAAAATACCCGATGCTGACTGGGATCGAATATGGCAAAATGTAGAACCAGCAATTATGAGTAGTTTTTTAAAAAAACAATTAGGTACTATGAAATTACGTGTTGTTCGTGGTAAAGTTGATGTTCCTAAATATCGTGAAGCTAATTTTTGTCGAAATCAAAAAAAATGTCATGAATGCGGTTTAATTATCACAGAAGGAGATTCGGCATCTGGAACTGCCCATACTGGGCTTTTATCTAAAGCATCGGCTAATTTTAATTATGATTATTTTGGAGTTTATGGAATTCAAGGAGTTCCAATTAATGGACTTAAAGAAAGTCTTGAAATTAAAAAATCAACATTACAAGTTTCAAAATCACAACCTACAAAAAAATCTAGTGCTAAATCATCGACGACAAATAAAAATCAAATTCATATGCCAAATTCTATTATTCATTCAGATAATGTTAACTCTAAAAGAATACCTAATAAAAAATTATTATCAAATGAACGTATCGAGAGTTTAATAAAAGTTCTGGGCTTAGATTTTAATAAAACTTATGATTTTACCCCACAAGGAAACAAAGAATGGCAAACATTACGATATGGATTTATTGCAGGTCTTACTGATCAGGATCTAGATGGTTTTAATATATTCGGATTATTAATAACATTTTTCATGACATATTGGCCATGTTTAGCGAAACGAGGATTTATTCGACGTATATATACTCCTTTAATTCGTGCCTATCCCAAAAACCGATCCTTAACTGTAAAAGAATTTTATACTGAAGAAGAAGCCAATAAATGGGCTGCCGAGATAGGTGAACATATAGTTAAAACACAATATGAAATCAGATATTATAAAGGATTAGGGTCACATAAAGAAGCATATAAAGAAGTCAGTCAAATGTTTAAAAATATAGACAGAAAATTATGTACCTATATTCTAGATGAACATGCTATAAAAAATATGCATATTTATTATGGCCAAGATACTAAATTACGAAAAATTGCCTTATCGAGCCCAGTATCAATGAAACCATGCTTAAGTTTAAATCTACCAATTTCTCAACAATATGAAATTGATACTAAAATGTATCAACGAGATAATATTGTAAGAAAATTATTATCGGTTGTTGACGGATTTGTAGATAGTCGACGTAAAGTATTTTATACAGCTCGAAAAGTTGGGCGACGTGAAATTAAAGTCCAAGGGTTAGCTGGAGAAACAGTTGCTAAAGCTAATTACCATCATGGTGAGGTAAGTTTAGAGCAGACAATTGTTCGAATGGCACAAGCATATCCATGTGCTCGTAATCTTCCATTATTACAACCATTAGGAAATTTTGGTTCTCGTGATAAAGGATATAAAGATTATGCAGCGAGTAGGTATATTTATACTACGCTGAATTATCGACTTGCTGATAAATTATTTCGAAAAGAAGATGAGTATATTTTAGAATATGAATTAATTGATGGTCAGCGATATGAGCCAAAATATTATGTTCCTATTATCCCATATGTTTTATGTGAAAATAATGAATTACCTGCAACTGGATGGGCGATTTGTATACATGCTAGACATATTGATGCAATATTTAAAAATATTCGTGATATGATCTGTGGTAAAATTACTAAATGTCGCCCACTACCTATGTGGAATAAGGATTTTAAAGGAAGAATACAAACTGTTGGCAATCAAAGATATTTTGTTGGAGTTTATGAATATGATGAAGAACAGAATGCTATTCACATTACAGAATTACCACCAACCAAATTTTCCAATTCTTACTTAAAAGGCAATGATGAGGCACGTAAAAAATCTAATACCGAAAAAAAAGGCATACAAGCTAAAGAATGGGTTCATGATTTTACTGATAATACTATTTTAGATGGTGTTGATATTACTATTTATTTAAAAGATAATGCATATGATTATATTAGTGAACATTATGGTAATGAAAATTTTGATTGCTTTGAAGAATATTTTGAATTAAAAGAAGCAATTCATGATAGAATTAATTTAATTAATGAACATTACCAAGTTATTGAATATAAAAATTATGAGGATGTTTTTAATGATTGGTTTAAATTTAGAAAAGCACTTTATAAGATTCGCGTTGAACGAGAATTCTTACTTAACTCATTAATGATACAAATGCTGCAAAATATGCAGAGATTTTGTAGAGAGCATGATCAATATTCTATAACTAATAAAACGAGTGAAATACATGCTATTAATATTATGAAGAAACATCGATATCAAATTTTTAATAAGTCATTATTAGAAAATCCGAAATTTACTAATATAAATCAATTAAAACAATTAATAACATCAGCAGATCATGGTGCCAGTTATGATTATTTATTAAATATGAGCTATAAACAATTAACCAATGAAGCATATTTAAAAAGACAAGAAAAGATTAAGGAATTACAAGAAAGACAAAAATACTTAATAGCCGATTCCTCCGGGTCTAAAATATGGTTAAAAGAACTTGATGAATTGGAACATGCTATTAAAGAAGGTATTCGCACACATTGGTTTTATGGTGAAAATATATATAAATTTGATTAAGTCTCAAAAAGTTTTATATTTTTCTTTATATATAATGAAACCTACGTCCACAAAATTAACTATTCGAGATTTAACAAAAATTCCTTCTTGTTGCCGTAAATTAGAACAATGTCAATGCAAAAAAAATTGTAAATGCCCTCCACAATGTTTATGCGCATGTAAAAAATTTTCATAGAATATTTATATCTTAAGTTTTTATTTTTTGATATAATTCGCGATATAAAGTTTCTAAATCACCTAAGCATTTGTCACAAGCTTTAAGTAATAGTTTTGTAGCAGTTGGATGATTAATCTTGATCATAGCAATATCATTATCATATCTATCGATGGTCGGCGCGCAATATAAAATAGTAGGCTCTAATATATAACACTGTTGCGCCAACATATGAACTAATGTTATATATTCTCCATGAAACTTATAAGTATAAATATCATATTGAAACAATACTTCAAAATTTTCTGTATAATATGTTTTTTTATTTGACTTATCATATTCTATTAGAAAATCTTTAGCCAATTGAATTTTTTTTGACAGTACATTATATAATAATTGTACAACTGTAGCCGGTCGAATATTTGAAGATGTTGAAAATTTAAGTTTAAACATAGTTGGATCATGTTCTATAGAACACTGATCTAAAATATCATAACTCACATTATTTAGTAAGGTAAATTTGGCAGCATTATCTTGTGCAATACCTTCTTCAATAACTAAATTGGTTATTTTAATGTATTTAGTAGGGCGAAGACGTGCAATAATAATATTGGCATTTGGAATAATATTTTCACATGTTTGGAAAGATGATTTTTTTCCTCCAGATGTTAAATGTAAAATATCATTAGCTATTTTACTAAATGGTTTATCGCTAGTAATAATATGTTTAGCTTTAATATCAATAATTTCATCAGTATTATTATAGACGTATAATGCAATTGTTTTATAAGAATAATTTGTTAATTCTTGTGAAATAGGAATAAGATGAATATTTTTAATTACAATATCACTTAAAATGAATGGATCATCAGTTTGAACATCATCCGCAGTACAGGTTAAACATTTTGTAGGCAGTTCTTCTATTAAAACTCGACGAATTGCGTTAGCAAATCCAGCATAAGAATGTTTTAATGTAAATGAAACTTCATACCAGGGTACAGTCGGTAAAAGATCTAAATTACAGATATGATATTTATCCATTAATTGAATAAATTTATCAATTTGTTGATTAGCGCATTGACGTTTGTCGCATTTAATATCTACAATTTTTAACATGAATGTTTATATATTATTAATAATTCAAAATTTAATAAATGATATTTTTACTTTTTGGACATTTATTTTGGATATTTTACTGTTTGGATATTTTACTTTGTATATTTTATTTTGTATATTTTACTTTTTGGATACTTTACTTTGTATATTTTATTTTGTATATTTTACTGTTTGGATATTTTATTTTGTATATTTTACTTTTTGGATATTTTATTTTGTATATTTTACTTTTTGGATATTTTATTTTGTATATTTTACTTTTTGGATATTTTATATTTAATTATATATATAAAATGGTAGTTCATGTTGCCGATTTAATTTTTAATGATACACCTTCACGTTATAATCATGATTTAACTGAATTTATTAAACGAAATATAAAAACAATTATTATGAGAGCTCAACTTAAGTTTAGATTTAAAATCGCTCGACCTTCTGATCTTAAATCTTTAAGAACAAAAGGTATTAAAAGATTACCTGCTATGGTTATTCAAGGGCAGCGTTTTATTGGTGTGCCAACTATTGTAGAGGAATTAAGTCAGCGTGTAAAAAAAAGTAAGAAATTAGCTCCCGTAAAAACAAATGATGAAATAGTCAATGATTATTTTCGAAAAGCACTCGAAATTAACCAGGATAAAGATGGACACATAACAGTTCCTCAAGATAATGATTTTGACGATAATAGTGACAATCTAATGGATCAATTCCAAAAAGAATTGTCACGACGCCAAGCTGTTAATGCAGAAAGAAATCCTTTCTCAAATACACGACAAGTACCTTCTCAACCTGATCGTCAAGCTGAACAAGACAATGATTATGAACCGCCTCAATACCAATCTAGAAATAATAATATAAATGAAGAAGCTGCACCAGCTGGTGATCCTCTAACAACATTAAATCGTTTACAACGAACATCAAAAGGTGCTAATAAAGACGACGATATGATGCGCCAATTATTAGAACGTATGGGATAAACATCATACACGATCCTTTGGAGAAAGATACGGCATATCTAAAATATGAAAGTAATCTTTTTCAGATTTTAAATTAGGTATAGGTTTGTCATTACCAATTTTAAATAATCCATGTTGATTTAATAAATATCCCTTTTTTTTAGCTTTACCTCTCATTATGATATTAAAATCTTTAGATCCGGTAGAATATAATAACATTGGAATTTTATGCTGTGGCAAAACTCGAAAAACATCCATCTTATATATAGTAGGTTGGGCTTTATGCAATAAAGATTGCACATCTATTAATAATGATATTTTATCTGGTCCTAAATTATATGGATATACTTTATTATTAAACAAATGTTTTAATTTTTTTATAAATATTTCTAATATATTTTCTTTTTTACTAATAAGCATGACATCTATATCTTTACTAATTTTTGTTTGTCGTCGATAACTTCCAACAAATTGGATTTTCATGTCGGGTGCTTCTAATTGCATAATTTTTTTTTCGATCTGTTTAATATCTTCATGTGGAATACTTCGAATCGGTTTTAATGACATAAATAATTGTGTTTCTTCAGGTAATTTTTTTAACCATTTTTTCATATGTAACTGATTTATATGTTTTAATCCTTCATCAATTAACTGCTGAGCTTTAACTTCACCAATACCCATAAAATTAATTAATTGATTTAATAATTTATTTGTATTTTGTGATGATGATTTACGACTAGATGAACGACTCGATGAACGACTAGATGGCCGACTAGATGACCGACTAGATGAACGATTATGCTTCGTGTCAATTTTACGTGTTTTTAATGCGTTTAATGCCACTCCGGTCATATAATTTGTTAATCCTAAATCAATAATTTTTTGTGGTGTTACTTTTTCTTTTTTTGAATATTTTAAATTAATTAAATTAGCAACTCGATTATAATTTCTAGCTCGAAATTGGCGTGTTTTATCTGTTTTATCTTGTAAAATTATATCGGCATGATTACGAAATAAAGTTTCAAGTTCTTCAAAATCCATAGCTATATTAAAAAATATAAAATATATAAAAGTATTTGTTATTCAAATATAACTTATTTAATTGATTTTTTGGGTTTAGTTGTTCGGTTGGTCATCTTATTAGATGATTTAGTTAGATCATCTGATTTACTATTTAATTTATTACTGGGTTTGCTATCAGATTGATATTTAGCTCCGATATTAGTTTTCCCCGATTTAATATTTGATCTATTATCTAAATTAGATTCTGTATTAATTTCTTCATCGGATGACTCATTAATCGAATTAATTTCATCATCTGATAATTCAGGTGATTCATCAGACATTAAAACTTCTTCATCAGACTCATCATCATCTAATACTTCTTGATTAATTTTCTTATTTTTATTAGTCTTAACAGGCTTATTCATAACCTTTTTGGTTTTGACTGTTTTTTCGTCATCTGATGAAAAATCCTCGACATGTTTTTCTTCAGGTTCTTCAATAACATCATCTTCAACAAAAGATTTTAGTCCAATATTAGCAAATTCATCATGATCTTGTTCAGTTAAAGTATCAGATGGATTATGCTTACTTAAATATGGCCAGACATGTAGATTAGTAATTGACTTCAACAGTGAAATACCAGATTTAGATAAACAAATCTGAGAAAATCTAATTGTTCCACCTACTAAAGACCTACTTGTTATGAATTGGTCAGCATTTGAAACAGTTAAATCATAATATTTACCATCATTTTTAACCATTGCAGGTACACATTTATAATTATTTTTTTTATTAGATTTACGGGCATCAAAAACAACATATTGATGTGTATTAGCATATTGATATCCTAATTTTTTAGTATCTTTAACTACAGGAATACTAATTCGATATAATACATAATCTAATTTAATCTTACCATCTTCTGTCATTAACTCTGAATTAGATTCACGTTCGGCTTGTGTTGCTTCCCGATAGGCTTGGCCAAATGGAAAAATAGTTTTATTTTTTCGGATGAATTCTTTGCCTTTATATGTATAAACTTGATTTTCGACCATCTTAACATATTCATCTGAAATAATTTCAAATGCTTGTATTAATTTATGATTTCTTTCTAATAATTCAGGTATTTTTTCCGGATCATATTCTGTATTGTCGAAATCTTCTTTAGACAATTTTCTAAACATAATTCGAACATCTGTAGCTGTTTCGACTGTTTGACCAGCTGTGATTTTTGCGCCAGATGCCAATATTTGTAATACAATTTTTAAATGTAAACTTGTTGGAGGACCTTTTAATCGTTTACAAGTAAATGGAACATAATAAGTAGGAAAATCAGTATTGCGATTAGATTTAGTTTTTGATGGTTCTAAAGTAAATAAACATTCATTTGGGTATTGTTTTTTAAGTTCAATAATTTCTTCTGGAGTTATAAATGATGTTGCCATTTTGTAATATGTCTGTATTTAAAAATTCAATTTTCAATAAATTCGATCAAAATCAGTTTTAGTCATTAAATGCATTCGACAACATCGATTTTTTATTTCAAGTGCATCAAAAATAGGTTCTAATGTTGGTGTAATATTGGCATTAAAATTAATTTTATCAGGATGGTATTGTGCATATGATGTATTATTAAATATATGTTCTTTAAATAAGGCATCTTTAGCCTTATCTACAAATTCCATATATAATCCAATACAAAACCCACACTCAGGACATCTAATAAATGATGACATTTATACATAAAAGTAAATTCAATATTTAAAAAAAAATATAAATACATTTAATAAATTGTTTATAAAATTTAATAAATTGTTTATAAAATTTAATAAATTGTTTATAAAATTTAATAAATCGTTTATAAAACTTATGAGGTGATATATTATGATTGATTACCTTTCAGTTTGTTAAGTGCTTGAGTTAATAACTGTATTTTTTCTTGGGTACGGTTTCGATATTTATTAGATAATTGCATAAATGGTAGTTTAAGTTTTTGATCAAGTTTAATTAAATAATATTCATCAGCAATATGATCTAGACTACCGAGTAAATGTATTCCTGGAACATAACAAAGACCATCTGAACGAGCAATAAGATATGCAGTTGAGAAATAAAATCCAATATTCGACATAGCAATTTGATCTTTATCACCTACAATATATGGCATATCAAGTGTGCATTGTTGTTTATATAATCGATTCGCCTCATCTTTATCTAAGCAACCTTTTGATGATTCATGAAGAATAGCTGAAAATACTCGTAATTCCGACTCAGCTAGTGCTAATTTCCCAAGTCGGAATGTTGCTGTACGATAGTTACCAAATTGTCCACTATTAGATAATCGATGGTATGATTGGCGTAGATGTTTAATGATATCGACTTTAGAGGCAGAACTAGAAATCATATCAATTTCCGATTTAATCATAGGATATACATTAGAGAACATTATCGTGGCTTTATGCATGTAATTTTTATATTGTTCAATGGGATCAGGGTGATAAGAATAATAATCGATTGCTGGTGATGATGCTCGAGGTTTCCATGCATTATATACATCAGCTGTGATATATATATTTTCTGATGATGCTCGATAGGGTTGTAAAATAATAGCTAAGGATGCCAATGTATCATAACTTAACTGTGAGAGAACTAGTGTATATAAATTCTGATATTCAGATCCTCCAGACTGTTCTTGATCAGGCATAGTTGTGTTTTCATCTGGAGGTGAAAGAAAATCACATAAACTGACTAATACTTCAGCTGCTGGATTTCGTTCTTTCATAACCGCTGGGTTTGTATGTAATGCTAAAATAGCTTCAAAGAGTTCTTTTTTAGTATTTTGAAATTCGGCACCTCCTTTAACCTTTTTAGATTTTGACGATTTTTGTACATTTGAAAAGGTAGAGTTTTCAGTATCCATTGGAACAAATTCTTTACTAATAATATAAACTGCTATGTTATTGCGATCATCGCGATGTTGAAAATCTTTATCTTTTGTAATTTCAGCCCCATTAGTTAATGTAATTTTTGTATCACTTACACTTGCAATAGGAAGTTTCTTTCTTAATAATGTGGGAATATCCGATTTTTTATCTTCGAAATCATCTAGTGTTTCCAGATAGTCTAATAAAACCATAGAACGAAGAATATTAGCGGCTTCTTCAGGCTGCGATTCAACCAACTGGTTAATTTTACCGAATAATGCCTTATCTGGCCGAAGAAATGTAATTCCCGGACTATTTCGCCGAGGAACTAACATTTTTCCAAGACATAAATGTCGAATTAAATTATACAAATTTGTATCAGTCTGTTCTAAATAATTCATAATACTACAATGTTTTTTTACTCTACTCATTTTTTAATCAATATATTAACTTATATAAATTATATGAATAAAAATATTAATTTAAAATATTTCGATAAAAATATTTATATATGAAATGAATAAAATTGTTCATGTCAAATTATATTCTACTAAAGTTCCCAGTTATATAAATATTTATTATTCAAATGATTTTCCATATATAAATCTATACATATGTGATAATGAATTACATCAACATCTTTATCGATTAACAAATGATTATATATCACTTATTAAAGACCGATTTATTATTAATTTTGATGCTGCTGAATATGATATTCCTGATGATATTATACAATTATTTGTTAATATATCATATAAACAAAATCAAATCATATTATATGAAAATCCCATGATTATTTATGAATCCTTAATGGATCAAAATAATCAAAATAATCAAAATAATCCAAATAATTTAAATAATCAAAATAATCAAAATAATCAAAATAATCAAAATAATTATAAAATGGAACAATATCGAATTAATAATTTTATTCGTATTTTACTTGATTTATGTAAGCAATTAAAATATTTTATGAAATATCCAGATAATATTGATTATGTGGCGATTGATAATATTATCACTCAAATATCATTGATATTCCAATTTTTAGATTTTCTGCCTATTATTCAAATCACCAATAAACTAATTGAACAAATATCGCAGATGATTAATTCAGATTCAAATAATTTTACGACTCTTTATCATAAAATCAATTATCTTATTTATTTATTTGAATATTTTTCACATCAAAAATTAATATATACAGATCAAGACGACTCAGAATCAGAACCTCGCCCATTATTTAAGCCAAATCCGTATATTATACCAGAAGTTATAGCTACAAATATCTCATTTGATTATCCCATAGATAATCTCAAACAAAGTGATGTTGTCACTCCTTTAAATCATATTGATATATTTTATAGACCAACCAAACAATTATCTGACGAAATGATTCAGATGATTGCTAATCAAATACATTATTATGTTAAACATAAGAATGTTAAATGCCCAGATTTTCAAACTAAAACAAAATCAGGGTATAGAAAATCAAAAAATTTTATTTATAATATAACAAAAAAATGGCTAAATCCTAACGAAATAAATAGATTTGTTGTTGAGTATCAAAAATTAAAAAATAATTAAATAAATCAATAGGTTTAATCTTTTTTTATTTTTTATAAATAAATTATATTATATATATATACTCTATCCTTTGCTACCAACATGGGTCAACCTTTTTCTCAGCCTCTCTCACAAAATGGACCCACATCTGCTGATCATAATGAACAATCTCAACCAGTTTTATCATCAGCTGAATTATATCCACATATTTCTTCAGCTATTCCAGTGTATAATAGCGTAAATCTTGCTAAATTATCTAATAAATTATCACAACAATTAAATGACTACTTTGTAAATAATCAAGTGCCTGATAGTGTAGATATGCCAAGCCAAGTTAAAGGTGGTGGTAGTAATAGTACCGTAGGCGGAATGGATTATTTACAAGAATATGGTAATTCTGTATATTCACAAGCTAAAGAGAAATTAATTCGTAATATTGCCGAAGAAGTATTTCGAGCTTTAAAACTTAAAGGATGTCAATCGGCTCAAACAGCTCCAATCGATGAAGTAGTTAAGCATCTTGTTAAAATTGTACCAAATCCTAAAAAAGGAGTATTATTTAATGAATCATTTAATAAAAGTTCTGCGAGGCAAAAGGAAGTTTGTGATGTACTTGCCAAAGCTATTAATAAAAACTATGGATATGCGCTTATTGATTTGCAAGGATCACCTGAGACTAAATGTCAACAAGTGGCTGAAGTAATGCATACTTTATTTATGGGTCTACATACTGAATTTATGACAGTAGCGGGAGATTTATTGCGAATCCTACGCAATATTCAATTACTACATGAATATGTTGAGGCATCATACAAAAAACAAATGGAATTAGTTAAGCAATGTGGAAATGATCAATTAAAAATGCAATCAGATGAAGTAGAAATGTTTTACAAACATCTTCAAGAAGAACTCAATCGACAGATGGCTATGATTAGTAACATGCTTAATGCTGTTATTGGCCCCACTCATAAATCTTTAGTAAGCTTACTTGAAGATAATAAACAATTTTCAGGAATGGTTCGAGATATTCAGGCCGATTTAGGTACAAGTGAATTTGGAAAGAAACTTGCTTATTTACTCTCTGGTATTAGTTCTACGGCACATGCGGCAGAAATGATTCAAAAGGCTCTCAAAAAATTAGGTATGTCAGCTAAAGATTTTAAAAATGCAAAGAATGCACATGAGCTTCGTCTTAAAATCTATCAACACATTCAAAATAAAAATCCTACCAGTCAGGAACTTGATAAAATGATGAAGGCTGCAGAAATTATTTATAAACATGATTATAATCATGATGAAGTCGCTAAATTAATTAAAGGTGGCTGTAATAATGTATCTGGTGGCAAAAGTCAAAACCCATCAAAACATAAAAAGCCATATCAAAAGTTGGAGCAACGTGCAACTGCAGCTAGTCGAACAAATAATTTAGAGGAAACTGAAGATAATGTAGATCAACAGCCTGATAATGATCAACAGTCTGATAATGATCAACAGCCTGATAATGATGGACAGTCTGATGATGAACATCAAGAATGGCCTGATCATAGTTCAGATGATAATAATCCAGAAAAAATTCAAGGTGGCGATGATGATGACTCTGATGAAGAAAAATTACCAACATACTGGCAAAAAAAATCTATTACTGCCAAAATTAAAGCTAAGAAGCGCTTCCGTGAAATGCTTCTTAAAGATTTTAAGAAACAACTTAAAGCACATTACCAAATTATGGTTGATTCAGCTAATAAAATTGCTCGTCATATTGGTACTAATATTCCCGCCACTGATGACTTAGATAAATTTGTCAGCGCCTTTAAAGATCTGCCAAGTATGAATAAGGATCATTTACATATTGCACTTTCTGGATATGCTAAAGATATCGTAAGTAAATCTGAACGTGATCGTTTTAGAAATCAATATCAGCTTGTATTAACCACACTCGAACCTCTACTTCGAGGGGCAAATAGCAAAGAATTTAAAGATTTGCAAACAGCCATTAAAGGAACTATTAAAGCTATTGATGACTTCAATGATAAAATGGTAAATGCTTTAACCGAAATTCATGTCGATCGTCCAGAGGAGCTTTCACGCGAAGTACGTTCTATGGTTGATAAATTTTATGGGAGCGGTAGTAATGATGATGACACTGATGAAAAATTATTCCGTGTTGGCAGTTTTGTGGAATTTGATAAAGTTAAAAACGAAATGGTATATCGTTATCAAATTGCTAATATTAAAAGTAATTTAGCTCGTGTAAGTGACGATATGAAATATTTTGGTCAAGAATATGAAAATGTTCTTGGTGAAGAAGCCGGTTGGTTAATCTCTGAAATCAAAAAGGAATACAATCAATTGATTGAATTAGCGACAAATTCTGAATTTAAAGCGCCACAAAATCCGGCGAATGATACATTTGATGAAGAGGTCAAGCGGGTTTATGATGCAATTGAAGCGATTACACAAGTAAAGGCTGGGGCTGCCAATAGTTATCATCCGGAACGAGTAGAAGTAGCAGATCGAAAGAAATATGCTAAAAAAGCCTTAGCTAATTTATGGAGACGTCAACGTGACGCGAAAATTCGACTCGTTGAAGCCGCACAGGCTATCGATTTATATTTAAAGAGTTTTGCAAATGGTATAGCGAAACATCCAGATTCTATTAAATCTATTGTTCGTATGCTCGAACAAGTTGAGATTGTAGCAAATTGGTTTAATGAACGATCTGGTGACAATCTAGCCGCACTATTTGAAGAATTTCCATCGGGATATGCTGATCTTGAACCACAACAATCAGCAGCGATTGGAGATACAGCCGATTCTATAGTAAATGTTAAAGGCGAATTAAAACATCTTCCTAATAAAGATGATCAACAAAATGAACATTATTATGCCTGGGTTGAAAAACAAAATCATGATGCTGCCCATCGATATCCTGGTAATCCATCATTAGGATTACAAATGGATAATACTAATTCACCAGAACACATCAAGAATTTATTAAAATTAGGCGAAAAAACTGTTAAAAGTATGCGCGCTCTTGAAAATATTCTTTCAACATTCAAATCAATCGGTGATAAATTTGGCGACCTATCGCCACAAGATAAAACTTTTATGACACCTGGTCAAATTTTCCAAGCTTTATGTGATTATGTTGTTTGTTCAGCATTTACTAATTCATTTGCTCCTGGACACCAACAAGAAAATCAATTACGAGCTATTCATCATGGCGGAGTTGAAGCTAAACAGGTACAAGACCCAACAGTAGGTAATGTTGATATTCCACAATACCAGCAACAGCAATATCGTGCCGAGCATAATGCTGCAGTTGGCGCAGATTACTTACCATACACATATGAACTTTCAGATCAACAGATTCTCAATGCTGCTGTTAGTCCAAATGCAGTAGATACACAAGCACATCCACAGTATAGAGCTTATGGATTATTATCTGGAGTTAGAAATTCTCAACCTGGTGCACCTGTCAGTAATGAGGAAAAATTCTATAAGAAAACATCAGTGGCTATGTCGGGCTTGCCTAATACAAGTACGACTCTGGCGACTAAATGGCAATATCATGATCCTCAAAATAGAAAAGTACGTACAGATCTATTTGGCTGGTGGGATAATATGTATGATACAGATTTATTGTTCCAAATGACAATTAAAGCAATTGTTAGCAAAGTATTCTGTGTTGTAGATGCTTATCGTTTGTTTAATCGTCCGACAGTAGACCGTTGGACTCATGACTCATTAAATCCTCTACGCATGATTCTCGGTGGCGCACATAATACAACATATGTTAAAATCATTCCAGAAGCATTAGAATTATATCTGCGTCTACCTCTTCTAGCCGAATGGTATCGTGAAATGTTTGGATTTAAAGCTCGAGATAAAGATTATGCAGATCGTAATCGCGATGAATGGGTTCTATCTGTTGTACCTTCTATTGATGGTACATGGTCTGAATTTATTAAACTTATATTTGACACAGCTAGCTATGTTGAAAAGGGAAATTATGCTGAATCTCAAGTTCAGCGCATGCTTACAATTATGAACAATATTTATCGAACATATAAAAGTCGATATCCAAATGCTACAGTTCGCAATATTATTAATTCATTTGTGCTTGAAATGAATCGAGTATTTGGTTTCGTCATGCGCAAAGATATTCATAAATATCTAGAAGAGCGTCGCCGTTATCTAAATGAACCACCTGATCTAGATGCTGATAATGAAACGAATTATCTAAATTATGATATTTTGGACTCTGAGGATCAGTTTGGTCGGAATCCAGCGCCATCTGACCGTTTTGTTAAAGTTAGTGATGCTAAACGAACTTATAAAACTAGACCCATGACCATGTTACTAGATAAAATTGAAGATCTTCGTAAAAAGATTGATGCCGATTTTCGACGCCACACAAATCCCTATGATAATCAAGCCCTACCAGTTAACTTTATTGAGACACTGCGCAATTATAAAAAAGAGTTACAAGTATCTCAAGATGATAAAGCCCAATATGAAGTCGTACTTCAAATGATCCAAGGAGTCAATAAAACAGTTTCAGCATCGGCGGATATTCATATTATGATGCATGAATCAGTTGCTGCCCCTCTTGCCGTGCTTTATAATATTCAACAAGTATTACAACGCTTTAATTCACTTCTTCACGGCACATCTATTGACAATCTCCTAGATTGGAATAAAAAACGTGGCGAAGCGACTTATAATGGACAACCATTAGCACAACAGCTTAATTCAGCTAATGATTTATATCAAGCTGCAGAAGCTTATTTTAAGGTTAAATATCCAAAGGCAAAACATGCGGTACATGTCCAATTAGCTCAAGCCTTAATGGGCGATGAGCTTGATAGAACAGCAGATGACCATCCAGGTTATATGTTTAATGCGCACGTACATCAAGTTCCTCCAAATGCTTCCTTCGCAACAGATGAAAATCGTGCTCCAAACTACCGAACAATCGTGCGTGATCAACTGTTAGCTGTACTTGAATTATGTGCCAATCAAAATAAATTGGTTCGATATAACATTGGAACAACGGGTGCGATTAATATTGATTTCTCGAATTTGGCCGATCTTTGTATTGAATTATTAGCTCAAGTACGCAATAACTTAAATAAACTGCGCATTTATTTCACTGATGAGCTAAAAACTACTTTAGATCGCTTTGAAAATCATAAGTACCCAGGTAGTACAAACTGGCTTGAGGAACATCTTGTACAATGTTTGTTTAAGAATCGTGATGAAGTTGGTCTTGATCCAGCAGTCTCACATTTGATGGAAACACTTAAGCATGCTAGTGAGGCCGTTACTGCTAACAAACTCTACGAAGGTCAACCAGCCAACTATACATTTGAACAAGAATTTGCTGATATGATTTATTGGCGCCAGGATGGTGGATTACCAAATATATATACAACAGCTAATCTTAAACAGTTTCCATTTAACGTTGCACCATTGACTGTAAATCCCGAAAATCAAACAGCTGATCAAAAAACTGCTCTTGGTCAACTAATGACGAATGCAGACTTGAATGACGCGGCAAATGGGAATATTGTTGCAATTCCAGTAGTCGGATTTGTTTCTGTTGATCAAATGAACACATGGAAACTTAATAACCCACGCTACACATCCCTATTTTTCCGATTCAATGATTTAGTACATCATTATCTTAATGATCATCTTGATGATGGAACTTTGAAGTTTTACATTCCCTTAGTTGAATCATTTATTAATGGTGCTGCTTCACGTGAAGTTGTACAAGAGAAAGCCTTTCCGAATGTTCTTAATCGAAGAGAAGCACGAGCTACTCAACCAAGAACTGCTCTAGTATACGGACAACGACCACTTGATTCGGCTGATGATGCTCCAATTACAAATCTTCGTCCACCGGAAAACACTGTATTATATCATTCATCAGCTGTTGTAATGCGAGCATATGTAAATGCTATTGATATGCGATTAAAGAAAAAACGGCATGCGTATGAAAGCTTAGCTGAAGTTCCTGAATATATGAAAGAACGCATGCGAGCTAGTCTTCCGTACTATAGTAAAATGTTTGCAGAAGTATATGAAAGAGCTGAGTTTTTACGAAAACTACTAAGTCATACAAATCTTAAAAATGTCGTAACACGACAGAATGCCGCAGGTGGGGTTGCCCAACGTGCTAATGTACTTATGGGCCAATTGGAAGATGGCGCTTTGAATTCATCAGATAATGTAACTTATATGACTGGACTATTAAATCGCATTTCAGAAATGGCTCTAAGTATTAAAAGATGTGCCGATAATGTCTATAAAGAATTGCAAGACACAGCTCCTTATTTCATGGAAATGTATCGAGGATTTATTAATGATTATAAACAACGTGTTGGTGAATTGCCACTAATGCCAGCATCACATGCACTATTGCCTATGGCCGCTTTCACTTCGCCTAATCGATGGGATACTACTGATGTTGGACAGCTATTATTACCAACTAAAGCTAATGGATCAGATGTTTATAAATATAATTATGCGGCGCGTTTATTATTAGCAAGATCTGATGTCGAACCACAGCTTGATCATATGCCAGGTGCCAAAGCAATTTATAATAAATATGCTGCTGTTTCTGCTAAACACAGTCAAGTAAGCGCATCAGATTATTCTCAAACTGTTAAATCGGTTATCAAACTTGGACGATTCCTAAATGATGGTGCATCATATGGGCGATTATATACCAAACAGGCTGGTAATAAAAATAATGCAATAAATCAGGACTTTAATTATGCATCACTATTCCAAAACGCAGGTTTACTAACCATATATCTGGAACATTTGCGAGGTCAGCGAGCAGCTCATCAAGCTGAAGTTGATGCTATTTATAATCAGTTGGTACCTTCAAGAAGACTAACAGCTGAAGAATTCTTTAGTCAACCAGACGACAATCAACTAGATGTAATTAAGAAAATGGCACCTTATATTTTCCAATACGAAGGTAAGGATCGACGTCTTTATTATGTCTTGCAAAATACGGAAAATCCGAATATGCAGACAAATAAAGAAGATCTAGCTAAAGTTATTGCTGAAGTTGCAAGTCTTAAAAATGATGATCGTGAGAAAATGCGCGTATACAATATCCTAGATATGAATATTGTGCCGCTTAATGTTCATGCATTTTTACGTGAAGTCCCATTTGTTAATCTCCTAAACTATTCATATACATTTGATCGTATGGTCCATGATTTTATTATGCCAAGCTATCTTAAGGATTTGGCTTATCGGACTCAACTAACTGAAGATACTTTAATGATTAAGCCTAATTCAGATGTTAATAGTACACGTGAGCTTATGGTCAAATTACTTGTTCATCCATATGCTGAACTTAATGCTAGCGGAAATGTTGGCAAAGAATATTATGCTTTGCTGGCCTCATTGTTCACGGGTAATACAAATATGCGATTAGGGCGACCTCGTTATCTTAGCGATCAGTTATGGCATAAAGTCTTATTAACTAGTTCGGCCCAAATTGTAGCAGGCCAACGAAATTATTTAGGCATGAGTGTTTTCCCTTCAGGTCGCCCACGCCAAAATGGTCAAGCCTCTGATCCAGGAGTTATGCCATTCGAAGCTGGTCCTTCTGCATATGAAGCTGTACGTGCAGTTGTCAGATATGGAGTACCACTGCGTAATCAAATACAAGCAAATCCAACAGACTTCAATCTAACTTCTAATCGATATAATGAATATCGTCAAATTACACTATCAAATGCTGATTATGATGGTACAGGTAACACAAATAATATTTATGATGCTGCACTACGTTTAGTTAACTCACAAGGATTAACTAATGATAATATTACTCATTTATATGCGGCTAATAACCAAACCAATCAACATCAAGCTGGAATATGGGAAGCTAAAACTCGAAATTATCCTGAATTATCTCGTTACAATCCATGGCAAGCAGATCGTCAATCTGGATTAGACGATCAGGTTAATGGTCTTCTACAAGTTAATAATGGTTCTATGCATAGGCTTCATCAGATTGGCGTATCAAATGTAGCTGATGAATTGAATGTTAATGTTCCAAGCGCTATTGCTGCTGCAGATCCAGGATATAATTTAGAACAGCGATTAGTTCGTGGTTTACAAGGTCATGTCCCTGTTCCAGCCCAAGCCCTTGAACCAGATTATAAACAAGGGCAGTTCCGTGTTGATAATACACGGCTTCATCTAACCGCAGATATTACAAATGCTAATCATCGTCGTCGATTATATGCTATTAAGAAAGCCCTAGATGCTTTGATTAATGATGAGACTATGCCGCATGACACCGACACAAACAACTTTGTAAAACAGTTAATTCTTTGGGGGCTAGCACAATTATTAAGAGATGGAGCTGCGGGTGATATTACAAATGATGTAATGGATTATCTAGATGCAGCTGATTTAGGATATATAAATATTCGAAACCTGGATTCTAATGCTGCACGCCAATTATCTAGAAAACAACGATACTTATTATTAATATATCATAGGTTAATATACTATGCTGCCAATGGGGTTAGAGCGGCGGTAGCTGCTCAGGATAATAGAACTGGTTATATGAGTTGGATAGTTTCAGATCGAAATAATGTGGGTAATTATGCCAGACGATCATTTTTAGAGATGTATTTAAATCATCATTTGACTAATTTATGGCGTGCAATGAGTCTAGATCATATTCCAGAACCAGTTAGTAATCAAGTTAGAAATATGGCCCTTATCTTGCCATCTGATCCAAATATGACAGAAGGCCTAAAATTCTGGGATGCAAAACAACAGTCTTGGCGTGTTCGTAATCAAGGCGGTGAAAATATGCATCCTAGCGATGTGTTATATTGTGCCGATCTTGGCTTAGTTCGATTTAATACAAAATTGGTGCGTAACTTAGCTTGGTTTGTACAATTACAACGAGTAATGCGTGTTGTAATTACTGGGCACTTAGCATGGCTATCGACTCCTGTCATCAAAGGATTAGCTATTGCCGATTCTAAAGTTACTGAATTTAATAGTAATGATCAATATACTATGGATGATTTTAATGAAGTAGCATATGATTTATTTTAAACTAATTGGATATTTCTTTATTATTATAATATTTTTTTTAATTAGTGTATATAGATGAAAAAAATTATTGCAAAAAAACGACAGGCCCCAGCTGATTATTATGTTGCAAAAAATTCACAAATGGAGGTTAAATATTCGGCTCAACCTAAAATGATATTACAACAACAACCTGCCTTGGCAAAGATACGGGCTATTTTTAATGATATAAATCATGCATTTTTTCAAAATCGAGAAGAGCCCACACAAGATTATTTTTATCTTTGTCTTGAGGATCTTAAACGACAACATTTAGACTATCTGGGAGAATTACCCCCAAGTATTACATATCGGGCTCCTTATAATCGACAAGGATTTTCATTTAAAATGGCTAAAAAATATCTACCATGTTATGATATTCATGGCCAACCAATACTTTGGCATTACTGTACTAACAAACCTGTATCAATGCTTTTACGAGTAATGCCTTATGATTTTATTTCAAAAACAACTAATAAACGATGTGTCGGGCTAACAATTAAAGTTAGTCAAGTTGATTTATTAAAGTATTGATTTGATAAAAATAATATTTTTTAATTATAAATATCTTAAATTTGAAAATCTTTTATATTATTATCTTATAATATAAAAACATATTTTATATATATGTATTCTTATGGCCGATAATCAGTTAAATCATATAGTTGAGCCCACTAATAGGACAAATAATAATAGGACAAATAATAATAGTACAAATAATAATAGTACAAATAATACTAATGACGATCAATCAGATGAATCTTTATTGCCATATAATCCATCGTTATTAGGTAATGGTCAGGGATTTGTAAATCTAGGAGCCACTTGTTATTTTAATAGTTTACTACAATGTTTATTAAGTTGTACATCTATATATGAAGTTTTAAAAAAAAATCAATATTGTGAGCATATTAAAACTAATAGTCTGGCGCAAGAATTGTTACATCTTTATCAGGCCGCGGAGAATAATGAAAATATTCACCAAAGATGTATTCCGATTTGGCGCATAATATACCAAATTGCCCGAAAACGTCAAGATAATTGTTTAATTAATATGGGTCAACAAGACGCTCATGAAGGATTAATGTTATTTCTAGATATTATGGATACAATTCCGGAAATTAAACGTTTATTTGAACACAGACATCGAATTAAAATATTATGCACACGATGTCAACAATGGGTCGTTAATAGATATGAAACAAATATGACATTTGAGGTTCAGCCAACTTTGACTACTGAACAACATAAAAATTTTAAATCAATTGACCAATATTATAATACAGCTATGCCATTAAATGAGTTTTTACGAAAACAAAATGGTTATGTTGATGAAAATTTTAAATGCCCAAATTCTAATTGTCAAGACCGTCAGCCAAAATTTAAAATAACATCTTTAGTGATGATACCCGAAATTTTACCTATATTATTAAAAAAATATCAACAAAAAATTATGACACCGTTTCCATCAACTTTAGAATTTATAGCCAGTAGTCAACGGCAGAAATATATATATAAATTAATTGCTCAATCAGAACATAGTGGTAATATGCATGGTGGGCATTATTGGGCTATTAGTCTTAGACGAGATGGATGGAAACAATTAAATGACATGTTAGTTACAGATGGACAACCAGGACCAACTATAAATAGTTATATTGTCTTCTATCATTATACACATACTGAAAATATCTAATTATATAGTTATACATTTTTCATCTAAAATATCACATGGTTCTTTAATATCATATCGCATTGTTTTTTTTGATATTATTTGATTATGATCATCATGCTGAATAATATCAACTAATAAAAATGTTTTATCATTGGATATGGTGATTTTATCAAGTGTAATTATTGATGTTTCGGTCGAGGGCAAAGATCGCTTATATTGTTTAATAATTAATTGTGTTAATCTAGCAGTGGACCATTTGTAATAAAATATAGCCCAAAACCACCATATTATGATTACAGATCCACCTAATAAAATCCCATATTTAATTTCTTGCATGTTCTATATATATGTGGTAAATTTAATTTTTTAATAATATCAAAATAAGAATATATAAGTCTGCTAAATGAACTCGATTACATGTATGTACATTGGCATAGCTATTATTTTAAGTTTATTTATTATTTTAATTGTTCAACATTGGCATTATAATCGAGGGTCTTCTCCATCAGATCATAAAATTATTGTGGAAACCCCCAAAGGACTAATTAAAATAGATCCCTATACCATTAGTAATAAGTTACAATCGATAAAAACACAATTGATTAATAATAAAAATGGTGTATCTGATAGCTGTAAAAAATTAACCGATTTACTCGATCAATCTATTACTAATCTACATCATTTCATCCGAGAAAATCCCAAAATGAATTCACGTGCTTTATGTCAATTCGAATTTAAAAATAATATAATTGAACAAACACTTTCTGAAAATAATCCAGACCCAATCATATGGGAAAATAATTACAAAACAATATTAGAATGGGAATCCGATGAACGTCATCGACAAAGTAATCAAGAAAAATTGGCATATTTAATAAAAAATATAGATATTGCTATTAAATTATTACGTAAAAATGTATGTCATTTTGGTCATATTAATCTTATACAATTATATCAAATATTAGCACATGCTATTGATCAAGTGTGTACAACAGGGCATCATTTTATCTTAGATAAACTTACTGATCCATTAACAGACTTACACCAAATTAAACGACCTAGGCCTCATTTCTCATCAGTATCATTTCAAAAAAATCAGTTTCATGTTGAACCATTTGTAACATCATATGAAACCCCAATAAGATGTCAATATCAACCATCCTATGGTTCATCGTTACTTGATGATAGTATAGAAGGAAAAGTTGAACAAGACATTCTTAAACAAAAAACACCAGGACATCTTATAAGTTTATTAGATGATAAAAGTGCACATTATACTACAAATGTAAATGCATGTTTAGGAAAAACTGTTTCAGATGATCAATTATGGTCACAATGTACAGTTCAAGATATGAAATTAAAAAAGGCATTACAAGGTGAAGCACAATACATGATATCAGATTTAGATCAATCTTATCATATATAATTTATTATTAAATTTATAATTATTTATTAATAACATATGGAGATTGAATCCATCTAGAAATATATACCATATGTTCTTCTCTTGGCCATAGGTCCCAATATAGATTAAAATGGTTGAGAAACCAGAGGCAAGAGAAGTATAACATAAAGAGATAATCTATATTGGGGCCTATGGTTTACTCTGGAAAATCTCGAACAGGATATTTAAGTTTCTAGATGGTTGATATTTTTTTTATATATTATAAAAATATAATTAATATAATTAATAATGCAACGATACCGATTATACAGATCATTATCTAAAATGGTGCGAAATTTATTAAATCGGCCAGTAGAAGTTGATGTTGATCAACAACAACTGGAAACAAAACAACCACCATCATTGCCTGATATTGTACAATCTAATATATCACAGTCACAGCCATCTAATGATCAGTTTAATAATCAAACTAATGATCAATCTGATAATCAATCTAATAATCAATTTAATAATCAATCTGATAATGTATTAAACCCTGAACCAATGGTTTCAAATTATTTTAGTTCTACAGAAAATAGTTTGGATCTACCTAATTTATCTATATCTCAAAATATGTTTCATACATCAAATGATATAAATGAATTATTTCATCATCCTAAATGGTGTTATACACCTGTGCAATGTATATTTCACCTTAATAGTATTGAGAATATGGTGTTAGCCGTAAATGTTTATGCTAAATATGCATTATATATACATGATCTATTGCGAACATATGATCGACATTTTACATACTATTTAAATAGTCAACAGATACATGAAATTAGTCAAAAACAATCAGCTTTACTTAATACAATGGAATTTTATAAAAATAAAAATCATTCTATTTTTAATGATTTACGTTCTATGTGTTATAAATTACAAAGTATAATGCCAGCTACATATTCAAGTATGTTTGCTATTTATAATATTCATTTTAAAAATCATAAATGTTATTCAATATGTTATGTTTCAGATAATTTATAAAGTACATAATATTTGGTATTCATTTAATTATCAATTATTATTTTATAATCGGTATTATATAAATATGTCCGTTATTCCATATCATGATCTTATTTTTCACCCAGATGAATATCAGCCATTAGGATCTGTTAAATCCGTAAAAAACTTATTAACTCCAATATCTATAAATGATTTACGAACTCAGTTTTTAAATCAAGATAACATTATTATGTTAATTAATAATTTATATAAAATATATTGCCAGAATGGGGGTCAACTTACTATGATAAATTTCGCACCAGTAATAAAAAAAGCTATCCATGAATTTAGTCAAATAACTGATTTTGATAATTATATGACCGTTGAGTCTCAAGCATTTGGATTTAATAATTATGTCGAAGCATTAAAAACACTTAATAATGATTTTATCAAATATGCTTATGATCATGTTTTAAAATGGAATAGATTTGTACCTACTCGATCGTGGGCCGAAGTTGGCCCAGTTGATGATCGCCGAGAAGTACGCTTTAATAAAATGCTGGCCGATGATAAAACCACATTGGATCTTTGGCGCACGCAAGAAGTCCAGCGTATGAATCGTCATTTTCGTTTTAATAATGCCATTCCTTTCTGGCAGAGAACAATGCATAATCGCCATTATGATCGAAGTAATGAAGGTCTACATGCTAATAATCCTGATCGTGCATCATTAAACACCCCAATGCGGCCAGATTATGATATGTCTAATATTCATCAACTTATCGATAAATGGACACAAGATGATTGGTTTGGTTTTTAAGCAATTACATTTTATGTTTAGGTATTAAATACTTATATTCTTTATAATAAACATATCGACTAAATCGCGCATATATATCAATATATAATAATAATTGATCACATAATTTAATATCGGAGGATTGATGTGTATCAGATATATAATCTAATGTGCGATTTTCATAATCTTTAACAACAATAGTTATTTGCAAAGCCGATGCTATATGCATTAAAAGTTGCCATTTAAATGTTATTGGATTTCGCAATCTATACTTTTGAAATAATTGATCTAATCCATTTTTTTTATTGGTTTTTTCTAATGCAACTAATGCGTTATCAGCAATAACATATTGTTGTTGATAAAATATTTTATATTCCATAATCATCATATTACATTTTTCGGCAATAATATCAGTTTCAATATCTTTAATTTTTTTTTCAATTTCTTTATATTCTTCTTGAAGCTGTTCTTTTAAAACTATATCTGTGACACCAACAATTCTATAGATAAGATCATTAAATTTTTGATTCAGTTTATTATATCTATCAATTATTGACATTTTGACATTATATGATATAATAATATTTTTCAACTTTAAAAATAAGATTTATTAAGTATAAATTTTGAAAATAAAATATATATAAATAGATAAGTAAATTATGGCATCTCAGCTACACAATCGAATTATTTCATATTCGCAGTTATCTAAAGAATTACCGACTCGAACGCATTTTCTCAATCCTGTTGAATACAAACAAATTAATGATCAACTTAATAATTCTGTCGGTGAAGCTGAATTTTTATTCTTACCAACATATCTTCAAGAAATTAATTTACAAGATATAAAATATAAACCTGCAGTATATAAAATTATTTTGATTGGAATTGCACTTGACGGTCGGAAAATAAATGTTATAATCGATAATATTCAACCATATTTTGAGGTAAAAATTCCATTACCATCCATAGATAATAAAATTATTATTAATACAGAATCAACAATCAAACAATATACAGTATCTGAATATATTCAAAATATACAAGATATTCTTAAAATGCATGATTCAACGACCCCAATTAAAACAACCCAAATCGAAGCAAAATCATTTAAATATTATCAAAAACAAAAAAATATATTTGTGAGATTTTACTATCAAAAAACTAAAAATCGCACTGAGGCCATTAAATTGATTCGACAACATGGATACGAAACAGCTCATGATGACTTAAATAGTTATTATCGAGTTGTATGTCGTGATTATTTGACAACATTTAGTTCATGGGCTGTTTTAACTAATTGGACATATAAATCAACTATGTCATGTTTAAAAGGGGAAACTCTTAGAGTGGATATTAACGATTATAATGCATATAAAGAACCATTAACCAATAATTTACTTAAAGATAAAACAATGTCGATGACATGGGATATCGAAACATGGTCTAAAAAAGGAAATCTGCCAAATCCAGATGATCCACAAGATTGTATATTTTGTATTGGTACTACATTTCAATGGGTACATGAAAAACAATCCTTTTTACGAATATGTTTAGTTGATTATCCTTGTGAGCCACACCCTGATTATTTAACTATAGTTTGTGGAAATGAAATTAATATTATTAAAGCATTTGGTGATATTATTGCTAAATTACGACCAGAATTTATTATGGGGTTTAATGATTCCAGTTATGATTGGCCCTGGTTGATTAACCGAGCTGTTCAAACTAAAGACACATTATCATATTTAGCTAAACAGCTTGATTCTAATATACCTTGGCGAAATTATATAGATGCCAATGTATATAAATTTAATTATAAAACAGAACATATTAAAGTCGAAGCTGATACCTATATAGATGGCCATTCATTAATGATGGCTGGTTATATTCCTTTAGATGTTCGCACAATATTTAGAAAATTATATCCAACAGCAGAGGCATCAAGCTTAAAATGGTTTTTGGAAAAGAACAAATTAGGCGGTAAAGAAGATATGCCTTATAAATTAATGTTTCAAATTTATAAAGATTTTCGAAATATATATGAAAATCCTTGTGTACAATTTAATATAAATCAAAATATCCCAGACCCATCTGGATCATCATCGACTGAACAAACTACAAGTCAATCTATTGATTTAAGTTTGCCTAATTTTAGATTTGATTCAAATGTATCGTCGGATATTATTGAAAAATATCAAGAATTAAAGAAACAGTTGACTCTTATCAATAAGTATTGTGTTGTTGATGCACAACGATGCCATGAATTAATGCGAGTCAGATCTGTTATTATGGATCATAGAGAAGCAAGTAACACATCTTATTGTTCTGTATATGATGCATTTTATCGAGCTAATGGCATGAAAGTTCGTAATATTACAATTGCATACGGCCAATCTAAAAATTTGCCTTTTGGTATTCGTTTTTCAAATATTACAAATTCTTCATGGGAAGAAGGTAAATACCCAGGAGCGTATGTCTTTCCTCCTTTAAAGGGTCTTCGTATAACAAAATTAAGTATTCAAGAAAGAATTGCTAAAGCTAAATTAACAAAAGGTACAAAACGAGAAACTATGCAAGAATGGTTAAATACCACTGATGAAGAATTACAAAAATACTATCAAATTATTGATCAATATGGCCCTATAATTAAAGATGTAAATCAACTTACTCAAATTGAACAACAGTATGGTCATTTATCAACCAAATTTAAAGAATTTTTAACTGAAGAAATCGGTCGGCCTATGACTGGTCTAGATTTTAGTTCTCTATATCCATCATTAATTCGAACTTATAATTTTTCACCAGAATATTGTATTCTAGATAAGAAAGAAGCTAAACAATTATATTTCGAAACAAATCAAAGATTAACAAAGGTTAATTTTGAATTTAACGGACAGAGAAAAATAGCATATTTTATATGGCATAATAATGAAATAGAACCATATTTGAATAATAATGAAAAAAATCCAAATTTTCAGTTTGGTGTATATCCATATATTTTAAATAAATTATTTTATGATCGTAAGAAACTTAAAAGTCAAATGAATATATATGCCAAACAAATTAAGGAAATGGAAGTAAAAGGAGAAGAATACATTAAACAAAATATTACAATATACGATGATCTATGTTTTCAAATGAATTATCTTAATTCTAAACAATTAGCTTTAAAAGTATTTATGAATACATTCTATGGAGAATGCGGTAATAAATTATCTCCATTCTTTGTATTAGAAGTGGCTGGAGGAATTACTACATATGGACAAAAAAATATTAAAAAGGCACAACGTTTTGTCGAAGATCATAAGTGTCGTGTATATTATGGTGATTCCGTAGCTGGCGATACACCAATTTTGGTTCGACATCCTAATTGGTTTAATAATCAGCCTTTTTATATAGAAATTCAAAATCTTATTAATGCAACTGAATATCAACAAGTTAATTATACTAATAATATTGTTAAAGAAATAGCCAATCTTACAAATTGGCAAGTTTGGTCTGATAAAGAGTGGACACCTATTAAATCAATTATTAGGCATAAAATAGAAACACCTCTATATCGTGTAATATCTATAAATGGTATGATTGATGTTACTAAAGATCATTCATTATTGGATCAAAATGGTCAGCCAATTAAACCCAAAGATTTGATTCGATTTAAAAGTCAATTACTTTATTATAAACATCCTGAGGTAAATAATATTTATCCAGAAAATAGTCAAACTTGTCGATCAGCTTATATATATAATAAATATATAAATATTATTAAAACAAATTATATTACTCAGGTGACACCAATTAATAGAGATGGTCAACCTATTCAATCAACAACATTAAATACTATTATCAATAGTATTCAAAATTATACTACACCTATATATGTCTATGATTTAGAAACAGAAAATCATCATTTTGCTGCCGGAATCGGCCATTTAGTTGTACATAATACGGATTCTCTATATATATCTATTCCAGAATGTCATTTTGCTAATTATGATAAACTATTTTATCTAAATAAAATAAGCAAATTAGAATATTGGACTAAATTAGTTGAAATTACAATTGAAAAAATTAAAAAGATAAATGATGATATTAATCAAATGTTTTTCGAAGATAATAAAACTCACTTTTTAAAAATGGCTTATGAAGAAGTCTTATTTCCTGTGGTATTAGCCGCTAAGAAAAAATATTTTGGTCGCCCACATGAAGAAATAATAGATTTTAATTCAAATACATTATTTATTCGAGGATTTGAAGTAAAAAAGCGTGGTGTGTCTGGCCTTTTAAAACGCATTTTTAATGATATTATGTTACAATGTATGAGTATAGAGAATTTATATACCTTATTAGAATTAGTTATAATTAAGATTGACGAAATTTATTCTACTCAATGGAAATTAGATGATTTTATTCAAACAGATGTATATCGACCTAATAAACAAAATGTTAAAATTCATACTTTTGTGCAACGCATGAAAGAACGAGGTATTACAGTGCCAACAAATGAACGATTTGAATATGTTATTGTTAAACAGTATCCATATAAATATGATTATCGCGGTCGTAAAATTACATTAGGTATTGGCGATAAAATGGAGTTTATTGAGACTGTTAAACAACAAAACCTTGAAGTAGATTTAGATCATTATATGAAAGGATCAATTAATGGACAATTAGCTCGCCTTATTGTCTATCATGAAAAATTTCATTTAGAACCACGAAATGATACACTAGAAGAGTTAAAAATTACTGAAGATGCAATTTATAAAAGAGCATGTAATTATATTGATCAATATTGCCAACAATATTATTCAACTTATAATACATTTGGTAAAGTCTATAAGACTATATATAAAACAGCTAATTCATTAATGAAAAATTATTTACAACACACAGATCCATTTATATATCAATTAATGACAGCTAATATAACAGGAGATGATTTTACCAACTGGTTTATAAATTTTGTGGAAAAAAAAGCTAGTCAACAATGTAAAAATTATGGTAATCGCTACATTGAAAATATAATTACTGAAATCAAACAACAAGAAAAAAATAAAAATAAATCTGATATACAAAAATGTATATCACATAGATTAGAAACTCTTCAATGTAGTTATTATCATCCAAAATATATAAATTTATTAAAATTAAGAACACATATGGCACAAGAAATTATTACTGGATTAACACGTCAAATTAAAGAAAATACGCAAGCATTTATAAATATATATACTACATATAATAACAATTTAGAATCTTTGATAGAAATATTAAAACAACATATGAATTTATCTAATACTTTACTAAAAGCAACGAATCAAAATAAAGATTATACTATTGATGATTTTAATATTAATTTAAATAATAATGATATTCAAAAACAATTAAAAGAAAAAGCTGGGGTTTACTCAAAGCAGATAATTAGCAATCCTAAATTTATTACTATATTTAATAAATTCAAAATATTATATAAAGAGTTACTTGCAGCATTTATTATGATTAAACAAACTGAAAGTACAGTAGATTATTTAAAATTAAAACAATATCATGGGACAAATATTATTCAAACACCTGATACTAAAATTATTAATAATATCATAGAAATGGGGATACAAGAATTAATTAATAATGATCAATCTACTCAAATCTTCGAACAAATGAATACTTTATTTTAATAAAAAAAATTGAAAATTTTATTGCTAAGTGTTTATACCAATCAGCTCATCCGCTTTACTCTTTGATATCTTGCATAGAGATATTGAATTTCTAATTGATCATCGATAATTGTTGCCAATCACTGCAAATCAATTAGAACTTTGGACTCATGAGCAATACCCAAGAACATTCCATTAGCGTTAATGCTACCCTGAACACCATCAATCATGTGATTAATCAAATCCCTCAAGATCAGCGTCACAGCTTTTTGATGGGTACGCTGAAGGGATATCCCGAAAAATCGCTAATGGGGATGTTCACTCATCTCTTTGAACTGGAAGAGATCAGAAAAATGCTGGCTCAAAAGATCCTGCGTGACCATACTTCAAGCACCTATGATCAAGATCGTCAGGAAGAATTATCGAAATCTTCGGTAATTCAATCCAAAACCGAGATGAACAAGAACCAAGACAATGACCAGGAGTCTAAGATACCGATGCCTTTTTCTCCACAGCCTATTAATTGGGCTCAAGTTTCTGAACAAGCCAATGGTGAAAAGGCCCAAGTTTATCAGGAACAGAGGCGTCGGCGTCAACATGAAGAACATCAGGCTCTTTATGATACCATTATGAAAGCTTTACAGCAACATGAGCAGACCAAAAATGGCAACAATAGAGTGACTTCGGTCTCTTGGTTTTTCCGCGATGTTCTCAATGTTCCTCATGTTAGGCATCAATCCCAAGAACGCTTTCTAGATCATGGGTTGGATATCATCTGGAAAAAACGCAATGAAGAGATCCAGGCTCAGATTCCGATTGGATGGTACCACTCGGACAATTATCCAAATCTCTTCCGTCCTCGCAACTGTCCTTCCCTGATCTTTCAGTTGCGTCCGAATGGAGAATGGCATTTCTACACCAAGAAATCTTTGCACAACGTGTTCATCAATAATGCCATTATTGACCTATCGGATGCAATCAATTATGGCAAGCCTTGTGATGCCTATAATTACTACATCACGAATAAGGTGATGAAGGAATACTTCAAAAAGCGATACTACGATCTTGACTCTAGGCGAAATCCGGACATGGATCGACAGTATGTCGATCATTTTGATCAAGAGGATTTCCCTACCTTGTAGGCTACTGAAATAGTAGATCAGGAAGCCTCCAGTGATGACAATATGTTTAACGTGCTTACTCCTAACGAGTGAAACAAGCATAGCTACTATGCTAATTAAAGCGCGCCTAATGATTTGTTTTCATTTGTTTTGATTTGTTCTCATTTGTTTTCATTTGTTCTCATTTGTTTTGGTTTGTTTTCATTTGTTTTCATTTGATTTGTTTTCATTTGTTTTGATTTATTATTGTGGTGCTTAATTTAACCATCCTCCAGTAATGGCCCTCATTCATTCTATTTTTTTTTTAAAATTGAAAATCTTATATCTAAATGATAAACTATTTATTTTCTCCATCATCATGGAAAAGTTTAATATTAATTCAATTTATCATATTTTACACTATGCTTCAGATGAAAAAAAATCAATAATTTTGGATGCAATTATGTCCATCTATACATCAGTGGATGAGCTATATGAATTAATGCATAAACTAAATTTTACTCAGCAAGATCTATTAGATATTATTAAATCATTTATTTTAAAGAAATTAGAATCTACACCCCAATCTACATCTGCTGTTGATCCACCATCCCAATCTACATACCAATCAATGCCTCAATTAATACATCAATTTACATCTGCTATTGATTCACCATTAGAATTAATGCCTCAATCCATACCTCAATCTACATCTGCTATTGATCCACCATCCGAATCAATGCCCCAATCTACATCTGCTATTGATTCACCATTAGAACCTACATCTCAATCTACATCTGCTGTTGATCCACCATCAGAATCAATGCCTCAATTAATACATCAATCTACGCCTGTTGTTGATTCACCATCAGAATTAATGCCTCAATCTACATCTGCTATTGATCCACCATTAGAATCAATGCCTCAATCTACACCTCAAAATCAGGTTTATCCAGTTATTAAGTTTGATAACAAATCTTCAGATAAGAAGTTATTAGATTTGCCAGATAAAGAAAAACAATTATATGATAAACTAATATCTAAGAAATTAGATAACTCATTAGAAAAATCACATAAAATATCAAAACGATCAAGAAAATCTGATATACCTAATGATACTAATGATCCAGTATCAAATAAACGAAAAAAATCGGATTTTGATATAGAACAGAATTATATGGCTAATATTCCTCGATTAAATAATGCCATTAGATTAGCAATGAGTAATCATTATCGAAATAGAACAAATAGAATAATTACTTCAGTATCATGGTTTTTTAAATATATTCTTAATATTTCGCATATTAAATTACATCACTATGATTTATATGACCATCAAGGACTAGAGATTCAGTGGTATCCCCTAGATTTTGATACACCATCTCAATTTCAAAATACATGCGATAATTCTAATTCTTATTGGAATAGCCCGATTGATCCTGATGAGCAATATATGAAATCAGCTATTATTCCTGTTGGATGGTTGCAAAATACATATGAACCAAATATGTTTCGTCCAATGAATTGCCATATTTTGATCTTTTATTTACATGATAATGGACAATGGTCTTTTTATCAGGATGATACTTTATCTTCAGGCAAATATGAAAGAATTAATATACATAGACTTAGTAGTTTATATCAATTTGCATCTGCATATGATGCATATCGTTTTTATCGTAGTTATCGATATCATAAAAAATATAAATAATATAACATCAAAATAAATCTTATAACTTGATATTTATTTTTTATAATATAAATGAATGTTTTAAATTTGCCAGATTCTAATAGTACCGATTATCCTTTAGCTGTTAAAAATCAATTAGAATTACTTAATAAAAATTATACTGATGAAGAAAAAAAAATTTTCCGATTTAGCCAATATATACCTAAAGAATTTTTTATTAAAAATCCAAATCTACGTGGATTATTAATTGCACATGCCATGGGTCAAGGTAAAACAAAATTAGCAGTAGCCATTGCATATCATTTTAAACAAATGGATCCAACACGTCAGATTATTGTATTATTACCTAAAAGTCTTGAGGATAATTTTAAAAGCAGTATTCTGAATTATATTAAGCAAATTCATAATCAGTTAGAACAATCAGAACAGTCACATCCATCAGACGTAAATACAAAATTTGTTGCCGAAAACTTTAAATTTATTTCTTTAAATGCTAGTAATATGTTCAAACAAATATCTAATATTCATAAAAGCTCTAAAGAACTAAGATATGAGAATCAATTGGGCGAATTTATGAATGATGTAATTAAAAAAAACACATTAGAAAATTCATTATTAATTATTGATGAAGCGCATAATTTGTTTAATGCAATTACTAATGGTGCAAAAAATGCAATAGCTCTTTATGATATAATTATGAAAACTGAGAATTTAAAATTATTGTTTTTAACAGGCACTCCTATTATTAATGACCCATTTGAATTAGTACCATGTTTTAATATGTTACAAGGATATTTATCTATTGAAAATTCATCTGATAAAACAACTTTATTTTCAGAATCAAAAGAAGAATTTGAAGATTTCTTTGTTGATAAAAAACATAAAACTATCAAAAATAAAAATAAATTCGCTAATCGTATATATGGATTAACAAGTTATTATGGCGATATATATTTTGCCGATTCTAAAGATAAACACGGATTCCCTAAAAAATTAGAAACTATTATAGAAAAAGTTCCAATGAGTCTATTTCAATTTGCTAAATATACTTCGGCTCGAATTTATGAAATCGAAGAAAGTAAAAAAAGTTTTGTTACAAAACAAACTCGATTCTCAGCCAATAAAAATAGCAGTAGTACTTATCGAATTAAAACCAGACAAATTAGCAATTTTGCTATTCCCGAATATGCTTTAGGTCCTCCTAGTGGCTTAAAAGCCCGTACTAAATATATCGATAAAATTACTACTGATGATTTACAAAACCTCGAAAAATATTCACCTAAAATGCTAAAAATGATAAAAAATATTGAATCGCATTTTCCACAATTGGGTATTGTCTATAGCCAATTTGTAGCAGGTGAAGGTCTCAAAATTTTTGCACGTATTTTAGAAACTCGTGGATATATTAATCTGCAAAATGAATGGCCGTCTAGTTTAGAGGATTTTGATATAAAAGAAAAAAAGAGATATAAATTTGCTTTAATTACTGGAGAAATTTCTGTTGATGATAGAATTAAAATTATTGATAGGTTTAATTTACCAGAAAATAAAAATGGTGATTATTTAAATCTATTATTAATATCGAGTGCCGCAGCTGAAGGAATTGATTTAAAACGTGTTAGACATGTACATATTATGGAACCATTTTGGAATTATGCACGAATACGCCAAGTCGAGACACGTGCAATTAGATATGGTTCTCATATAGATTTACCAGATAAAGAACGTACGGTCCAAGTTTATATTTATTTAAGTGTTCATCCTAAAAATTATCCCAAAGAAAAAATAACTGAAAGTACAGTTGATATGGAATTATATGATAAATCTATTGATAATATGTATATCATTGATGCATTTTTATTAGTACTAGCTGAAACATCTATTGATTGTTTTTTACATTATAAAAATTTATCAGAACATTTAAAAAAACAAATTAAATGTCGATTATGTTCACCAAATCATAAAATTTTATTCCATCCTATATTACTTAAAGACATGTCATTACCAGATAATTGTCAACCCTACCAAGAAAAACAAGTTTCAGTTAAAAAAATTACTGTAAAAGATACAGATTTTTATTATACCAAAGATAATAAACATATTACTTTATATTCATATGATCCAAAATTACAAGGATATATAAAAACATCTCGATCACATCCATTATATAGTCAAGCTATAGAACAAATTTATAATAGAGATGTATAATCATATTAAATCTGTCCTTTCTGTACTAAAATAAATGCTAAATATAGTGGATTTTGTTCGAGTGTTTCCTTAGGAATAAAACTTTTTATAAAATGAAATCCTGCTGTTTCTAAAATCTGTTTAATTTTTGATGGCGTTCCACATAATAATTTATATTTATAAGTACCATCGGTTAAATAATCAATATATTCATACCAGATTTGCAAAAAATGTGCCGATATAAAGTTTGCACAATTATGAAATTTAAAAATAATGCGCCCCCCTGGTTGCATTTCTTGATAAACCATATCAACAGTTTGTTTATATGACTTTAATAGTGGGTGGATTTTTATTGTATAATCTTGATCAATATCTGCAATTGTAAATAACTCATATAATAATGAATTAAGATGCATATCATCCGTAAATGTATATGGAATTGGCATTTGATTTATATTTTTTAGATATATGGCGCGCCATATCAATGGTGCTTCCGGTGAAACATTATTTAATGCATACATAAGACGCCATTTTATATAATTGTTATTTTTAAATTTATTATATATTGGTGTAAAATCCGATTGATAATCATTTCCACCTATTGCTTTAGATTGTTTAAGTTTTAATGGAATTAAAAATAATGGTGTTTTATATAAAATTTTTTTTCCTAATTCCTGACTATAAAATGATTTGCTACTCATATTATATATTATTGATTTTATAGTTCAAGAAAAAAATATAATATAAGTGCGTGTTATAAATAATAAGTCTAATTTATACACAATAAGTGGTTTTAGCCATTTGTTGATCAATATATTCTGAATGTTGAACACGTGCATCATTTCCAGCATATGTAGAATGATAGTCGGGTCGGCGTAATCCAACAAATGGTACAACATCATTAGGATCGCTACGAATAGAAAGTGCGGATGCCCCACTATTACTAATTCCGATATCATGTGAAAATGTGTCATGGCTATCAAATACTTCAGGTTCCAATGCATTATATTTAATTACGCTATTATAATCATCATATCCTTGTAAATTAGCTAACTGATTATATTGCTCAGCTAATTGTCGATTTTTTACTCCAGATCCATAAGTTGATAATTGCTCGCTTTCATCATCAACATCGGATTTCTTTGTTACACTTGATGAATGACATTCACAATCTTTAGACAAAAGTCCAAATTGTGAATCTTTTGAACAAACCATAATTAAAACAACTAAAATAATAATAGCAACTCCTAGTACGATACTTGTCTCGTCCATTTAAATATATTATATATATAAAAATAAAAAAAATAATCACATAAAATCTGAATAAATTGATATATTGTTAGACATTGTTGTTTTTTCTTCATCATTATCTTTAATTTCAATTACTCTTACATATTTAGTATTACGAGATGGAATTATTTTTCCAGAATTATGATATTTTACTTTAGATAATATATTCGTAGGTAGTGATTTATCGCTAACTAATGGCCATGGTAAGTCATAGTATTTATTTTCGTCCGGAAGATATGATCCGGCAACAAAATCACCAATGTATTTGTCAATATTATTTGTACAAATACGTATAATTAATTTTCTAGCAGGGAACAAATGTGGGTTAGTTGTATTTAATAACAAATCCATAATATAATCATCAGTAAGTTTACCGAATTCAATTACATCATCCATATCCTCAAGTTTTGTACATTGGCTAAAATTTAAAATATTATCAGTTAACGTCAGAGCTCTAATAAACATCGAATTAATAATTGCAACATCTGGATGTAAATATTTATTATTATAAAGTATAAATCGGCGACATATTAATTCATATATGATAAATTTATCTTAATATCAAATGACCATATCCCATCAATTATTGCTGTGCGTTGTAATACATCTAAGATGTTAATATCCTTTGAAAATGATTGATCAACTCGAAGACTTTGCGCATCTCGAATTAAATAATCTAGTTTATCGATATCAACTTTGTGAATAACATTATTCACGATTTGTTCAAGTCCGACATAAAATGTACCTATTTCTTTAGGATAATAAGTATCAGTATTTATTTGTTTTGACGTTAATTTAGTTTTAGATAAATACTGTTTATATTTAATAGGATCGATAAAGAACTGAACTAACCGGATATCCTGTTCTGTTAAATTAACAGGTAGTTCATTTTTTTTCATAAGATCCTTTATCATATATTCAAATATAATCATACTACGAACTTCATGATGTCTTGTTATTAAATGTGTTTTTTTATATTGTAAGAAATGATCATATGAATGTGAATATATGCCATGTCCAAGATCGTGACATAATGCCGCTAATTCAAGCAATAATAGCTCTTTATTGGTTATTTTATTATATTTATTTTTAAATATTTTGCCAATATAATTTGCTAAATAAGCAACTCCAATAGAATGAGAATATCGAGTTTCAGTGGCGTATTTAAATTTAAAATGTAAAGTACCTAATTGATAAATAGAATTTAATCGTTTAAAGAAGTTATGAGAAATAATAACTTTAGATACTGGATGCAATGTAATTATTCCAAAGATTTTATCAAATAGACAATATTCATTTTCGGATATGGCTGTCATGTTAACTAGGTTTAGTTTATAATTAATATATAAATTCAATTTTTCAAATCTGATATATCCGATATATTTAAATTTTGAATATAAATACAATAATATATTATTATAATTATTTATCAATGAGTACATTAGATAAAAATGCACCACGTGGACCAACTTATTATTCAAAGGTTTTTGATTTATCTTTTTATATCCTGGGTAATGAAGAAAATCTAATTGATAGTAATATTAATATAACTAATAAAGAGATTATGAAAAATGATAAGCCTGTACCCGAAGGAATATATGATAGTCATATGGGCACAACCGACCATTCTTGGAATTGTGCAACATGTGGCTCACATAAAACGATTTGTCCAGGTCATTTTGGTTCTGTTGATTTAAAATATCCAGTCAAATCTCCTTTATTTCGTGATGAATTATTAAAATGGCTTAAAATAATTTGCTATTATTGTGGTAATATTGTTGTACCATTAAAGAAAAAATATGGATTAATCAATCAACTAAGTGAATTAGTAAAAAATGCTCGTATGGTTAAGAAATGTCCGACATGCAATCAGCCACATTTGCAAGTCATTAAAGATAAGAAAAAACCTGCCATTTTTTATAGAGTTCAAGATGATGGACGAAAATTCATTAAAACAGAACATTTTTATAATCATCAAATTGAACAAGTATTACAACGAATTACACCAGATACCGTATTAAAAATCGGTAATCCATTAAGATGTCATCCAAGTAAATTTATTTTACGAACTATTCGAGCACCTCCTAATACTATTAGACCTGATATAAAACGTATTAGTGGTGCTAGAAGTAGTAATTCAGATACCACATCCTTACTTAAAACATTGGTCGAAATTAATGAAGCATTGCCAGATGATATTCCACCAAATGATCAGATTTCTCAAGATCTACAAGATATGTATTTTAATCTTGATATGACATACTTTGCCATGATTAAAGGAGGCGGTGGTGGCGATATTAAATTAGTAACAAATACAAATAAACCTCCGATTGCTATTGCTGAACGTTTTCCTAAAAAAACCGGCCGGATTCGTCGTAATCTCATGGGTAAACGGGTTGAATATATGATCAGGTCAGTTATTACGGGCGATGCTAAATTAAAGATATATGAAGTTGGTATTCCCTTAATGCATGCTCGTAATTTAGAGATTCCTGAAACTGTATCCGAAAAAAATATTATAAGACTAACAACTTATTATATGAATAAGCGTAATAAATATCCCGGATGTAAAAGAGTTATTAAAAAATCAGATGGGCATGCTTATCGTATCGAACATATGGATCCATCATATCAATTACAAATCGGCGATATTGTAATGCGCGATATGATTACTGGCGATTATGTAATTATGAATCGACAACCATCATTATTATTTGTTAGTATGCAAGGAATGCGAGTTGTGGTTATGGAGACTGGTGACACATTACGAATTAATCCATCTATTTGTAAGGGTTTCAATGCAGATTTTGATGGCGATCAAATGAATGCTATTGTACCACAATGTATCCAATCGCGTAATGAATGCATGAAAATTTCACGGGTAGCACGTTGGTTTATATCTTTGCAAGATCAAGCTCCAATGGCTGGTGCGTTTCAAGATGGTTTAATTGGTTTAGCTGAATTTACAAAAGATGGTGTAAATTTTAATAAATGGCATGCCATGATTATGGTTAGTGATATTATTGATTCCACAACCCAAATCAATAATCGTATATTTCAAGAAGATAAATATACTAATCGGCAGCTAATATCTAGATTGCTTCCAAAAATAAATATCCTTGGTAAAAAACCAAGTATATATAAAGAAGAATATGCAGCATTACTAAAATATAATCCTAAAGATATAAAAGTTGTTATAAAACAAGGTCAATTAATCAGCGGTATATTAGATAAAGCAACTACAGGACAAGGAGTAATGGGTAGTATGTTTCATATTATGGCGAATGAACATGGTAATGACTATGCTATTGAATCAATATATAATTTTCAACAATTAGTACATAAATTTTTCTTATATTATGGATTTACAGTTGGAATATCTGATATTAATATTTCTGAAGAATCTATGCAAGAAGTTAAACACCGGATTGCATCGATGATTTTAGAATCTTATCGTATTACTCAACGATTAAATAATGGAAAATTAATTGCACCATTGGGAGTTTCTTTATATGAATTTTACGAAAGTGAACAACTTAATGCTCTAGCAAATGGAGATGACTTTGTCAATCCTATTTTTGCCGATATTAATTTACAACAAAATGGGATGGCAAAATTAATTTTGACAGGATCTAAAGGTAAATTACCCAATTTTATCGCAATTAACGGCGCCATTGGTGTACAAACTATAAATGGTCGGCGTTTTGGCCCACAGGCTGGTTGGGGACGAACATCTCCATATTTTGTTAGATATGATACTGATCCAATTGCACATGGTTATATTTCAACGAGTTATCGAGAAGGAATAACTAATGATGTATATCATTTTATTGCTGGTGAGGCTCGTCATGGCATGATTTCAAATGCATTATCAACAAGTATTACAGGTTATCAAAATCGTATTTCTATTAAAAATTTAGAATCAATTATAATAGATAATTTACGTAAATCAACTAAAGGATTAAATGTTGTACAACCTCTTTATGCCGAATGTGGATTAGATCCTTCCAAAACCGAAAAAGTATATTTTCCAACTATCATGTTGTCAGATGAAGATTTACGTAAAGAATATAAAATGGATATAAAACAATTACACAAAAAATTTCAAACAAAAGAGGTAGCTCAAATGTTGGACAATGAATTTAAACAAATTCAAAATGATCGTGACCAATACCGAAACATATTTATGATATTAGAAGACCATAATCCGAAGGAATATATTATGGAAGCTTCTAAACAGATGCCAGTTAATATAAAACGACTTATCGATGATATTATGTATAATTATACAGATATTTATGATCAGTTAGAACCTCAGCAAAAAATATTTGATCCCATTTATACTATTACCAATGTTAATAAGTTATGCCAAGAACTTGGTTATGTTTATCTTAATAGCATACAAAGAAAAAATAAAATGGTAATCCCAACACATTTTAAAACTGCAACATTATTAACACAAATATTACTAAGAAGTTATCTAAATACAAAATTTCTATTTAAAAATAATATTGTATCAGAATTATTACAAATTATTATTCAAAGGGTTTTAATAACATATAAACGAGCTTTAATTGAGTATGGTACAAATGTTGGCATATTAGCTGCACAATGTGTATCTGAACCTATGACACAATTTGTCCTTAATAGTAAACATCGAGCAGGCGGACAAGGAGGAACTCAAACAAATGAAATTGTTCGAATTCAGGAAGTTTTAGGTGCTAAGGATACGGAAACTATGAAAAATCCTCATATGATTATTATGGTTCGGCCCGAGCATGAAACCGATAAAATGAAAGTTCAAGAAATTGCAAATCATATTGAAATGATGAAATTTAACAGATTTGTTGTATCGACACATATTTTCTTTGAAAAGTATGGTAAGCCAATTCATCCAGATTTCAAACATGAAGAACAAATTATTCGTGAAATTGAAAAACATAATTATGGCCAAAAAAGACCATTAGATTTAGCTAACTGGTGTATACGATACAGCATTGATCAAGAAGAATTAATCTTAAAAAGTATTGAATTGGAGACAATTGTTTTAGCTATTCAAAAAAAACATCCAGAAGTTTATTTAATATATAGTCCAGCCAATGCTCAAGATGTATTTATCCGATGCTATCTTAAAAATGGATTTTTTAGACAATCAAAAACTTATTATGAAGACAATGTATTACCTTTAATGAAGGAAATTAAAGAAACAATTGTTCGTGGAATCAATGGTTTGATATCAACTACCGTTATTGATGTAATTAAAAATGTTAAACAAGACGATGGTAGTCTTAAAAGACAAAAAATATATGGTATTTTTGCTATTGGAACAAATTTAATTGAGGTGATTTCACATCCTGAAGTAGATCCTTATCGCACACAAAGTGATTCAATTGAAGAAATGGAGCATGTATTCGGAGTAGTAGCGGCGCGTCATAAAATTATGAATGAATTAGTTGCAACACTTAAAGATCTAAATAAATTTCATTGTAGTATATTCGCCGATGAAATGGCCTATTCTGGGCAAATTACAAGTATCCAAAAAACTGGACTACAACAGAGAGAAATGTCAAATATTACATTACGGTTATCTTTTCAAATGCCATTACAAGTTATTACTGGAGCTGCTATTAATGGATTAACAGATCGTATTCATGGTATCTCAGGGCCATTAGTTTTAGGTACCAATCCAAATAGTGGCACAACATATAATACATTGGCCGTTAATGAAGAATTTATTAAATCTAATGTTAAAGATTTATCATCTATTATTGATGAATTATAAATATCATAAAAAATATTTTAAATTAAAGTATATGTTTAATCTTTTTTTGGAAGTTGGCATAAATTAATTATGAGTGATTGACAAGATGAGATTATCGTTTGTAATTTATTGTTTATATCATCATTAGTTAAATCGGTTCGTAAATAAAATAGTGGGTCTTGATATACACACTGTATAAACGGTTCTTGAATTAATGTAGTAAAACATTGATTAATACTATTAAATAATCAAGCAATCTAGGCAATAATTTAATTTTTTTATCTCCTCTAATTCAGCCGGGTTTTTTTATATTACTACATCTATCTTCTGCTAATAAGATAATTGGTGATACAGAAGTTGAGTCTATTGATGGATCTGTGGATGGACCTGTAGATGGATCTGTAATTTGACCTGTGGATGGACCTGTGGATGGACCTGTAATTTGACCTGTAGATGAACCTGTAATTTGACCTGTGGATGGACCTATAGATGGATTTGTAATTTGACCTGTAGATAGATCTGTAATTTGACGTATTAATTGACCTGTGGATGGGCCTGTAGATGAACCTGTAATTTGACCTGTGGATAGATTTGTAATTTGACCTGTAGATGGATTTGTAATTTGACTAATGCAATTATCTAAAGATTTTGAGTTAAATTGCAAAGATGACAACCTTTGGATCATCTTTTTATACTTATTATTTAAATGTTTTTTGGCATGATGTTTTTTGTAACGATAAATAATATAATAAATGGTACCAGTTAACGTAATAAAAGCACCTTTTATAATACACTGCATGATACATAATATAAATTAAATAATCAATTTTTTGGACGCTGGTCTATAATTTCTGTAAGCGTTTTAATTTCAATAGTCTGATTATCAATATAAGCTTTTGTCATTAATTCTTTATTTTCATCTACTAAAATTTGGATATCATCGGCGATATGAGCTGATGATATTGGTTTAATATAATTAATTTTAATATCAACCCGAAAGCTCTGTCCTTCTACCAAACCACTTTCTAATTTAATTTTATTGGAATTTTTCATAATATGAGTTGATCGAATTTTCATATTAGGTGTAATATATCCTAAAGCTAAAGGTGATGTTGAATCTTCTTGAATAATTTCTAATTGATTTGACATAGTTTTAATATCATTGATTGTTTTTCGAAAATATTTCCCTGGTAATGTAAACTTAATCATATAATTTTCATCTAAAAAGGCTGCTTCATTCATATTCGGATATTGGCCAACCAAATCAATTGTATGAGTTTCATCAATTTGCATTTCATTTTCAAGATTAATAGTAATATGTTCTTGATTATGTTCTTTATTTGATAACATTATAATACTATTGTATTCTTTATCAACCTTATTTAAAATTAGTTCTAAGTCATGACAATTGATACCAATTTGAAATTCTTTTCCGCAATAATAATGATTTAATTTCGTAGCATTAAAACAAACTCTAATTTTGCTTTTATTATGATGGTCATCAGCATATATTATAATTTCTTGATATCGAAATATTATTTGTAATTGAGAGGCCGCTAATGATTTAAAAAATGCTATAATTTTTTTAAAATAAATAGGCATCGCATATAATACTTCTATTATATTATCTTCATCAATCGGAGTTGAAGCAATTCCATTTCGAGGAATAGGATTCTTTTTAGGGTTTTTTCTCGGACGACCTGGTCCTTTTTTATTTGCCATATTTTTATTATCTGATCCGGATTTGACTACTTTATTATCAGATTGATTATTTGATGTATCTGACATATTAGTAGATTTATGTTTAATTTTTTTTTTCTTAATTAAGGCTGATTTATTTTTAAGTAATGGGAGCTTCTTTTTTATAACCGAAGGTTTTGTTAAATTAATATCAGAGTTTTCTGTTTTTTCATTCGGCGAAAATGATTTTATTTCTTCATCATCAAATTCAATAACATAATCTTGATCAGATGTTTGTAATAAATTTGTTAGATCTTGTTTATCCATTGGTGTTAATTTAATTTTATTAGTTTGCATTTTCTAGTTTATATATCTCATTTTATATTAGTTTATAATATTTTAAAGATTATTTATGTATTATTTATAAGATATTATGTAAAAATGGTTGAAAATCAACATAAAGGTACATATGCGGGTGTTTTATTTAGCAAAAAAACTATACAAATGTTAGAAAAATATATGTCAGATAATAATATTCCTAACGCTTTATCAAGCCAAAAATTACATAGTACAGTTTTATATAGCAGTAAATATTTATCTAATTATAAACCTCTAGGTCAAATTAATCCTCCTTGGATTGGGAAATTTAAACAATTTAATGTTTTTCAAGGTCTCCCAAAAAAAGAAGGTGATCCTTTTACGAATTGTTTAGTACTAGAGTATGAATGTCCGGAACAAGTCCAGAGATTTAATTACTTAATGAAAGAATATGATGCTACTTATAACCATGAAGAATATAAAACGCATGTTACATTATCATATAATATCGGTGATTTTGAATATCAAAAACTGCCACCTTTAGATTTTGATTTAGAGATTATTGAGGAATATCAAAGAGAATTAATTTCTAATTGGACCGATCAAGACTCTTTATAAGTATTAGTATGTTTACATCCATATCTAAATTAAGATTTTTTATTTTTTTTAATTTCTTTATAAAACCCATAATAATGATATAATTTTATATATGTTAAATCATCTGAATCTAATTGATTATATCCAACTAGATTTTCTTTTTTATATCTATCTAAATACTCTGAAAAACACTGTTTAGTTTCTAATATCATACCAACTTGTTTAAAAATTTTGGCAATATGTGAAATATTAATTAAATATTCATCATAATATTGATTATTACTAAATGGTAATAAAACTTCAATTTGTTGACCAGTTGGATGTAAAATGGAGCCTTTATATTTTTTTTTAATTCCAAATTTATTAGGTATTTGTGATACCCAATAACCATTGTTTTTCTTTAATAAATCAAAAACTGCTTGCCCATCAAATCCTGTAAATATAAAACGTCCACCAGGACATAAATAATGTGAAATAAATTTGACGATATTAGTTAATTCTTGAGTATTGGCCAAGAAGTAATGGAATGCAAAGTTGCACATAATTAGTGAATAACCAGAATTAGGGATTGGGATACAGCTCTTATTAATTTGCTGAATGTTTTCTGTATATGGATTATTTAAATCTAATGCCTGTATTAAAATTTGCATAGCATTACTATTTTTCGGTTGTGTAGCAAAAATATGTTTTCGATTAAGTAATTCCATTAACGCAGTTTTATCCTTTTCAATAAATAGAACATGTTTCATATTATATTTAGCATATCTAAATAAATCCTGCCCTTTACCACTCGCTAAATCCATAACATATTCGGTGCCATAGAATGTTTCAAAAATTGTAGCTTTAACAAAACTATTATAGTTCCGCGTAGCTCGTTGTAATTCCGAATCATGAACTTGAAAATATCCTAAATCTTGTTCTGTTAATTTTTCTATAATTAGAGGATTTTGATAATTAAACCAGTTTTTTTCGGCAATTTGATAATTATTGCCAAAATAGACACCATTTTGTAAGTCAATTTGACGATCTGTACGAATGCGTAATAATTGCCATTCATATTCATATGGTAAATTTTTAGTATTTTTAATAATAAATTCACCAATTTGTCCATCTAAACCATCTTTATTACTTTCATATAAATATGCAAAATATCGGTCACTTGGATTAAAAGGTATAGGAAAATATCGAGCATGAGCATAACCTGAAAATAATATATTATGATATTTTACTTTATCCATAACTAATTTATTAAAGACATTATAGGAAATTCCATTAAATAATAAATATAAGTGTTTCTTTTTACTAATAAAAGGGGATAATCCTTTTAATTGTTTAGGACATTCTTTAATTAGAAAATCAATTGATAATTTATCAATTGGCTTATATTTATAAACTTTCATTGTACAATATTGCCCATCTACTGGAGTAAATATTAAACCATCTGTTTCATATGATTTTTTATTATTCTTGAATGTTAGGATTTCAGTTTGAAATATTTTTGTTAAACGAAAAAATGGCTTAGTTTTCAATGTTAAATATGGAATACTATTAGCAATTTTAATAGCATCAGAAAAATATGTTTTTCTTTCAGAAAATGGTTGATCTATTAAAGATTGATTTTTCCATACTATGACATCAAATATATAATAAATTATATGTTCTTCAGTTTCATATTTTTCGGTATCAAATACAAATGTGGTTGTAATCTCGTGACTATCCCCCAGATGAATTAATTCATCTGTAAGAGCCCATGCACCATTCTCATTAATATGAATTAATGCACGTTGCCCGTCAACTTTATCCGTAATATAATATTCAGTAATTTTTGGATATACATTAGAAAGAAATATAAATTTATCAAGTTCAATAACTTGATTACTTAATTGTTTGATACTATAGTTGTGTTTAAACTTATTGGCAGTTTTTGGATTAATATAAAGCGCGATCTGATACAAATGTTTATGATAATCCTCCATAAGTTTCTTTTTAATAATTTGTTCAGAAATTTGAGAGTGATCTATCATAAAATTTAATGGATCGTCTTGTGTTAATCCACACGATAGTGGCAAGTCGCCTGTATATAATGTGTTCATATAGGATTCCATTATATTAGAAATATTAATAAAATCAGCAACTGTAATTTTATCTAATTTATTAATATATTCAGCCTCAAATTCTATATAATCAATAAAATCCCAAGGTGCTTTATCAATAAAATTGTTTATGTTTATTTCATAAAGTGTTTTTGATTTATACTCTTTGATAATACTGGGATTTACAAAATCCGGCACTTGTTTAATTAAAGTTATATCAAGTCGCCATGGTTCAAGGATAATACTAAATCGTAATTTAATTCTGGCAATATGACAAGTAATAATATCAAAAGGTGTAACTGATTCTTCCAAAGATAAAGCTATTTTATATGTTGGATTTGCCACAATAATTAAAGAATTGGTAATCTTATTTTTTTTGTAATGTTTTTGCCGATTTTTATCTTGTTTACCATTAATAAATATTAATTGTTTGATAGTTTTGTCTGATTTAATAAAATTTATACTTTGTTCAATCTCGCATTGTGTTTGTTTAGAAAGATGATCATTTATTATATTTTTTGCTAATCTAGTTGTTTCTGATGGAGATAATTGCCGAGTTTTAATACGATCGGATTTACGCCCATCAATGGAAAATCGACACTCTAATTCCAAATACGTATCTTTTGGAACAATAATTTTTGGAATGGTATCTAATAAATCTTTTAATGGATCATATGGTACATAATTCATTTTATTATATTATAATGTAAAATTAATTCAAAAATAAAATTTTGAAAATTTAACGAAAAAAAAATGGCTATTATAGATTTATCAAAAAAAATATAAATAATAGATTGGTTTCCAATTAATCTACGATAAAAGATATTCTTTAGGAATTTCATTTATACGATTTTCATCAGTATGTTCTATCATCTTAATAGTTGGTTTATTTACTGAATCATTAATTGATGATCCTTTACCTTTATTTTGATAAGAAGCTTCAATATAAGGCGTTTTAGATAATAATTCTTTTAATGTATTTTTATAATAACGCCGATATAGTCTATCTTCTAATAAAGTAACTAATTTTTTAGAATCTGTTTGATCAAGCTGTTGCTTACCTGTAGTAAGTCGCAAAAGAAGATCTTTAGCATTATCTGCCTGTAGTTTCTGTTTTTCTTCTTTAGTATATACTTCTATTGTTTTATATTTATCTCTAAAATCATTAAATTCTCCTTTAAGATTTTTATATGCTTCTTGCCATACCCACTTTCGTTCGGCATTATTATAATGTGATTTTTGATAAGCTTCCCATAAATATTGTACATAATCAGCTTGACGTCTGATCCATTGGTCTTCCATATATCCCTTTTCACGCTGATCAGGAGGAGGATGTTTAACTGATTTAACTTTAATTAAAAATCGCTTAAAAGCTTTTGATGAATATTGACCCATACATATCATGTATCGAGTCATAACCGGAAATTCATTCATAAATTCACCATAATGAAGTTCATCACGAAAAAACTTCAATTTCTTTTTATCAGGCCATTCTTTAAATTCAGGCTTTTCTTTGATTAATTGCTTTATAACTCGCCACATATTATTTGCTTGATTAATTAATGCATCTATTATGTCTGATGTTGATGATTCATTTGTTTGCGATTCATTTATTTGTGATTCTGATGTTGATGATTCCAATGCCGATGATTCATTTGTTTGCGAATCTAATGTTGATGTTTTATTTGTTTGCGATTCCAATGCCGATGATTCATTTGTTTGCGATTCCAATGCCGATGATTCATTTGTTTGCAAATCTGATAAATCTTTAGTCTGGTGTTTTTTATTTAATTTAGATTTTTGTTTTTTTGTTTTTTTAAACAAGGGTTTTTTCTTTTGATTAAGTTGTTGCATAATATATATATAAAAAAATAGAATGTTTAAATCATTGTTAATTCTTAAAATAAATCATTTGTTAAATACTCACTTAAAGCATCTCCAAATCCACCAGTAATAGTTTCTTCATCGGTTATAAATGGAGACTGTCCAAATATTATTGAGGATGGTGAATCATCTTCTGATTGTGATTCATCGCCAGATAA
>Ga0114931_10000020_pt1 | contig 153233 bp, 123 predicted proteins | sample 2SBtaG_FD_89579 | JGI IMG/M metagenome (GOLD analysis project Ga0114931, IMG submission 89579) | Deep subsurface microbial communities from Kolumbo volcano to uncover new lineages of life (NeLLi) - 2SBTROV14_V59a metaG | ecosystem: Environmental > Aquatic > Marine > Volcanic | place: Kolumbo...
AACCTTCGCCTCACTCCTATTGATGAGGTGGGAGCCGGCAAAACATCAGGTGACCTACGTCAATGCCGGCCATTGTCATCCGGTGATGGTGACGCCGCATGGCGCAGAAGTGGTAAGCTACAGTTACCTACTGCTGGGGCTTGACCCGAGCGCAACGTTCAAAGATACGACGCTGGATATGCCCGAAGGGAGTGCGTTGATGGCCTACACGGATGGATTGGTCGAACAGCGGATGAATACGGGGGAGATGCTGGGCGAGCCAGGCCTCGAACGCCTTCTAACCACTTCTTTGGATCAGGCAGACCCCGTGGAAACCGTTCTAAAGGAGATTCTTCGAAACAGCGAAGAAGCCGATTTTCAAGATGACATCCTCGTCTTTTGGCTCGAACACCAGCAGGTATTAGACCATCGAGCGTCTGAGCCGCGCTGGTTCTCTCCGTTTCCTGATGCCTCCAATTTCAAATAGCAACCTCTCGAGCTTTTGGCGGGACCGGCATCGGACGAATCAGCCCTCCCAGGATAGGTCATCCTCACCTCACCCAAATATTTTCAAGCTCCATCGACAGATGATTTCGAGCAGGCTTGAATTGCGTCAACCGAGGTCCCGAAACCAATCCTAACGTAACCGTTTGGTGGGTTGGCATTGCCATGTAATAGAATGCACTGCGCTTCCGCTCCTGGTGACTTCAAAGGTCAATAGATTGTCAACTGGTCAAATAGGGGTTCACGCGATAGAATTATAGGCAAGCGCGTGCGATCCACGCGCCTGAAACATCATTTGCACTAAGGTGAAACGGTAAATGAAGAACTGAAATCGTCCATTGGCTACAATTTCAATTATTCAAAAAAATGTCCGCGATCCCAATCGCGGACATTTATAAATTGCTACGGCGCCGACACGGTAATATACCCTCGTCTTACTTATTGATACCGTTTGTGGTGGGACGAATCGCCTGGTACTCAGACTCCAGCAAAGCATAGATTTCTTTGTCAAAGTACCGGTTGTCTCGAAAGATATAATCTCGTTCAACACCCTCACGACGGAAGCCCATTCCTTCGACGAGGCGCTTCCAAGCATCATCGTAGGCAAATGCGCTGGCATCAACCCGATGCATCTTTAGTTCACCAAAACAGTAGTTCAAGAGCACGGTCATTGCGTCTTTCCCATGTCCTGTCCCCCAGAATTTACGATCACAAATGGAGAGGCTAACCGAGCAATGATGATTGTGGTCGCTAATTCCCGTAATTTCTGCAACCCCGATCAGTCCCCCATCTTTGGTATGAAGCTCAAAATCCTGACTATGTCCTGAAGGATAAAAGATCAATTCCTCGAATCGCTTCTTGAATTCCCCGAGCGATTCTTCTTGGAGTGGAAGCTCACTATCGAGTCGATTAAGCTCCGGATCGTTATTCCACTCGAAATGCCTGTAAATATTAGAGAGCTGTAGCGGCGATAAAAGAACCATCTCTCCTGTCAATTCTGATCTCACTGTCGCAATCATGGTTTCATTGTGATGGTGAAGGTGACTAGCCACCCGGCCTATCCCCGGGGGTTTCGGAACCGCTTCCAGACTATTAGGACGGTTACCGCTGACGTAGCTCAGGTTTTGAATACAGCAATCACCTGAATCGTTTTGGGGTATCGACGAATAGGATGTCATTCTTAAGCAAATCGCCGCTAGGAGCTCCGAACTGGAAGTTGATGAAGCCGTGCACCCAATGATTTTAATTTGGTTCGATCAACTTGAGGCTTGCCGTCTTCACCGATTTCGGGCCAAGGATAATACGCTACCGGTATTTTGAAATTCGGGAGCACACCGCCTAATTCGCGCGACATCTCCTCCGACGACACTGACCTCCCTGTTGTTTTTATGAATGCAACAGGACGCATGCCAAACGCGACATCCGGAACGGGGACTACGACGGCCCTCAGAACCTGTGGTATATGAAGCAGCGCCCTTTCGATCTCTTCGGGATGAACGTTTTCGCCTCCTGATATGAACATATTATCGATTCTGCCAACGATGATTAACCTGCTGTCAGCCCCCCATTTGCCCAAATCTCGGGTATGGAACCATCCATCCGAATCCCGTGCCGGATCACACCCCTCTGGACGAAGGTATCCCTCGAAAAGCGTCTTCCCGCAAACGAGTATCTCCCCATTATCATCGATTCGAAGTGCGCGATGCGGCAACAACTTTCCTGATGTGTGGTTTTTGATTTCAGACTTCCGGCAAAGGCCCGTCGTCACTTGTGACGCCATTTCAGTCAAGCCATATGTAGTGTGCACCGGCAAGTGCCCTGAACGGAGAAGCAATTCGGTGGGAATCTCACTCCCACCCAGAAGAATTGCCTTCAAGCTATTCTGGCCAGTCATTGCGCCCGCATCAAGATACCGCCGGAGTTGCGTAGCAACCATTGACACATGCGTGATGCCGAAGTCCAAAATGGCTTGCCCAGTAGACATATCGGCACCGGTCACTACCACCGAAGCACCGGCGAGCCAACACCGAAATGGAATAGCAAGTCCGCCGACGTGATAAAGTGGTAGTGAGAGTAGCCACCGATCCCCGGCCCCAAGCGTCATGTTTGTATTGGCTCCAATCGCACTGAAATAATGCTGTCGAATGGCATGAAGCGCCGCCTTGGGCACATTGGTACTTCCCGATGTAAAAATTACGGTTGCAGATTGATCAAGTGAAAAAAAGGACGTGCAAGGTTCTCCTACTTCAATGAGATCGTCAACCGCTAAAATTAGCCCGCTCAGGCCAAATGTATCCTTGGTTGTCGAGATTAACCGATGGCAATTCAAATAAGCGAGCGCGCTCGATACCGTTTGAATCGCGAACCGCGGACTGATCGGGCAGGCGACGGCGCGAATCCGAAATAGGGCAAAAAGCACCACCAGATAGCGCCAGTCATTGTTCATACGGATACCCACAAGGGATCCGGCATGAATACCCGCCTCCCGCAGTCTTTTCGCTGTACCGGATATAAGAATATCCACGTCAGCAAAAGTAATTACTCGGTCCCGCACATAGATTGCCGGACCGTCGGGCCAAAGTCGTGCTCCCCGACTAATGAGGCAGGGAATCTGTGCTGATTCAGTAGTTGGAGAATTTCCCATCAAGTGTTCATTCAGGATAAATCGCCTCTAACCAGGCTCCTTCAATGTTTAGTTCGTTCCGGTATATTTTGCGTAAGTCTATGTTACTTTGCAATAACGGATTACGAGATCGTAGAACATCGTGTTTGAGCCACCCATACGGATCCAATCCAACCGGCACGGAGGAATCGCCGAGCATGGCAGCCAACAAGCATAATCCGAGCGTCCCGACACCCGACTCAAACGACGAGCTAATCACGGGGGTCATGCCAAAATCAAGTGCGGCGCGTCCAAGATTGGTCACTTCATCGATACTGCCAAGCATGGTCGGTTTTAGAATCACGGCCGCCGCATACTTATGCCTGGCCAAAATCCCGGGCGCGAGCCCAACTACCGTTTCATCGATGGCGACCGGAAGACCCGTCTCGCCGACAAAATCTGAGAGACGATCAGGGTCCCGGAGCGGCTCCTCAATATATTCTATCTCGCATTCGCTGATTCCATGAGCAAAGTGTGAGGCCTCCTCAAATTCCCATGCCCTGTTCGCATCCAGCCGAAGGGTACAGTCTGTGCCCAATACCTTCTGTACAAGCTTTACGCGTTCGATATCATCTTTTATAGTATCCCGCCCTACTTTTAGTTTGACCGAGCCAAATCCTGCGGACTTTATTCTGGAGATATCATCCGCCAACGTATCAGGTGATCCGGTGATCAACCCACTAACAGACACTATTCCCTTTGATTGGGGTGAAAGAAAATCAAGGAGCGTGACGCCACGACTCGAAGCCGTCAAATTTGCGCAGGCTAACGAGAATGCAAAGCGTGCCGATGGAGGTACGGAACCCGCTTTCTCGATGATCTCCCCAACATTTGTTTCGCCTTCTGACAACACATCGACCAAGCGTGCCCCGAGATCCCGAAGATAATCCAAGGCTTCTTCTACCGATTCGAGGCTAAATCCAGGCAATGGCGCACAGTCGCCCCATCCGACCTTCCCCCTTCCATCATTCAGACGCATTAAAATCCCGTCACGCGAACGATATGCCCGCTGCTTCAGTATCAGCGAGCGCCGGAGAGGGAGAGAATATCGATAAAGTTGAAAGCTGGGGCCTGACATGATGTGATGCTTTTTATTGGCTCACAAATTCCATCCGACAGAGAACAAAACGCTATATAATAGCAGCAAACGAGCAGTCGCTCCGAGAGAAACATTGAGCTCCATTGCCTCCTTCGTCGATGCAATTCGGCGCATTTCGAGAATGCAAAGTGGAAGAAGAATCAGCACTGTCATCGCCCATGGGCTACCTGCTGCCGCGAAATACAGTCCTACCGGGACAATCATGGGGGCGAGCACACAAATACCATAGAGCCACTGACCAGCCGGAGCACCAAGTCTTGCCACGAGCGTCATCTTCCCGGCGGCCCTATCTTCACTCACATCGCGGATATTATTTACAAGCAAAATAGCCACCGAGAGCAGCCCTGGCCCTATGCCGGCCATGACTACAGGCCAGGTAATCATTAAGGACTGCACGTAATACGTACCCCCAACAGCCACGGGACCGAAAAAGACAAATACGAAGAAATCGGCGATCCCCAGGTATGCAAGTGAATATCGACCGGAGGTATAGAGTACGCCGAACAGAATTGACAGAAAACCTATTACGACGACGGGCCAGCCGCCGCGAACCATGAGATAACCGCCGGCCAAGATAGCCAGCGCGAAAACAAGGATCGTCGACCGTTTCATGGTCGTTGGGGAAACAAGGCCGGCTTGCGTAACGCGGAGTGGCCCTTTGCGTTCGGAGGTGTCTGCACCTTGCTCAAAATCGGCGTAATCGTTAAAAAAGTTCGTCCCAATTTGAATGAGCACGGCTCCAAGCAATGCTAGCATGGCCGACGGGACGTGAAGAACGCCATCACGGAATGCCATGGCAACGCCGACTAGAACGGGTGAAAACGCTGCCAATAGCGTTTTTGGCCGGACAGCCTGAATCCAAACCGCAGCGGGATGTACCGGCGAATTGTTCATTTATACTCAGGGCCGGTACCCGTCCGCATCAAACTCAGGAGGCCGTTTTTCGAGATATGCATTCCGCCCCTCCTGCCCTTCTTCCGACATATAGAAGAGCATCGTTGCATGCCCGGCGAGTTCCTGCAATCCAGCCTGCCCATCGCAGTCCGCATTAAGCCCGGCCTTGAGCATGCGTATGGCGATGTTCGAGTTGGTGAGGATTTCTTGGCACCATTGCACGGTCTCACGCTCCAAGTCAACGAGGGGCACCACCGCATTCACCAACCCCATTTGGAGGGCCTGTTCGGCATCATAGGGGCGACACAAGAACCAGATCTCCCGTGCCTTTTTCTGCCCTACGATGCGAGCAAGATAACTTGCGCCATATCCACCGTCGAACGACCCGACTTTGGGGCCGGTCTGCATAAACCGCGCGTTGTCCGAAGCGATTGTGAGGTCGCACATAACGTGGAGCACGTGCCCGCCGCCCACTGCCCACCCGGCAACCATCGCGATCACGGGTTTGGGGCACGTCCGAATTTGTCGCTGCAAATCAAGGACGTTGAGCCGCTGCATTGAAGCGTCACCGGCCTCCTTGTAACCGTGCTCACCACGAATTCGTTGATCTCCACCAGAGCAGAAAGCCTCGGTACCCTTGCCGGTCAAGACGACCACACCGACTTCAGCATCGTCACGTGCCTCATTCAGAGCATGCATCATTTCCTGAACGGTCAGTGGCCGAAAGGCATTACGCACGTCCGGTCGGTTGATCGTTATTCGAGCGATCCCGGCAGTGTCCGTATGAAGCTTTCCCTTATCGTAAAGGATGTCGGAATAATTCCCCAAACCAATCCATCCAAACGGTCCGGTTACCCGAGGGCGATTTGTCAGATGATGCTTCCGCGACATATCAGGAATTGAAGTTGTGTGCAAACGATAGGAGCATTGAGCAATAAAGTACCGGACGTTCAAGGTGGACGATATGCCCGGCACCGGGAACGGCGACCACCCTTAACTGAGGCGCGCGCTTCTTCATCTCTTTCAAAATGTACAAATATTTAGAATCTAACTCTCCCGTTAGAGCGAGCGTACAGACTGATAATTCGCCGAGGCGTTCCCACATGGGCACCATACTCCCGGTTCCGATTCCGCACATAGCGTGCGCCAACTCGCCCGCATTGTTTTTCCTGCGTCTCTCGATGAGCCGCTTGACAAGATCCTCTCGATTTCCGAGAGAAGCAAACAATGGTTGCTGGTACCACTCGTTGAGAAAGCCATCGAAATCCGAGCGTATCGCCCTACTACGTGTTTCGTCTTCCGTTCGTCTTCGTTCGCGTTCAGCCTCGTCTTCAATACCAGGTGTGGCAGACTCAAGCATCACACCGGTACAGCGAGCGGGGTATTTTTGAGCAAATTTTAGCGCCACACGTGCCCCCATTGAATAGCCGACAACAATACTTCTTTCGATTTGGTTTTCATCGAGAATGTTTGCAAGACCGTTAACGGAGGCATCAATAGTATAACATTCCGATGACAGGCCTATCGACTTTCCATGCCCGGGAAGGTCCACGGCCATGCACCGAAAGTTACCCTTTAGTTCGTCAATGATTCCGTCCCAGTCTCCAGAATCGCCCATGAAACCGTGCAAGAAGAGTATGACGGGCTTTCGCTTCAGGCCATCAATCGTGTAATACAAATCAGGACAGTGGGAGGGCGCACGGCGATTCATCAGCAGACTAAACTGTGGCATTCGAAGTTGAAACATCCGTGGGCCCGCGCAGGCTCACGACCACCGATTTATAAACCGGCGTGTTACTTTTGTAGGCTGTCTCATGAATTGGAACGAGGACATTGGCTTCCGGAAAATAAGTAGCCATACAGCCACGCGGAATATCGTACGCAACGAGGGTAAAGTGCGGCGCTCGTCGCTCAATATCCTCATATTCACTGATCAAATCGACGACATCACCTGCGGCAAAACCGGCTGCCTCTATATCGGATAAATGCATAAATGCGACTCTCCTCCCGCCTCGAATGCCCCTGTACCGGTCGTCGAGTCCGTAGATCGTCGTGTTGAACTGATCATGACTTCTAATGGTCATCATAAGGAATTGTCCATCCTCTAAATCATGGCTTGGAATGGGGTGCACGGTGAAACGCGCCAAGCCCGTTTTCGTGTCAAATTGCCCCTCTCGGGCAGCATTGGGCAAATAGAAACCGCCGTCCTTTCGCACGCGCTTATTGTATCCATCGCATCCCGGTACGACCCGCGCGATGAGTTCACGGATTTGGTCATAATCGGCCACAAGCGCATGCCAGTCCACCGGACTCCGTTCGCAGAGCGTCGATGCGGCAACTTCGGCAACGATGGCGGGCTCGCTGAGCAAATGCTCCGAAGCGGGTGTAAGCGTCCCCTTCGATGTATGCACGACGCCCATAGAATTTTCGACTGTGACAAACTGCGCTCCGCCCGATTGTTCGTCTCGTTCGGTCCGCCCAAGGCAAGGTAGTATGAGAGCCTGCGTACCCGTTGCAAGATGTCCGCGATGAAGTTTCGTTGAGACATGTATAGTAAGATCACATGACTGAAGAGCCCTAGCCGTATAGGCCGTATCCGGAGAGGCAGAGAGAAAATTACCACCGAGTCCAAAAAACACGCGCACGTTCCCAGCTTTCATCGCTTCGATGGCCTGAACAACGTCTAACCCGGGATCCCGAGGAGCCTCGAAGCCTATTTCCTGCGAGAATCGATTAAGCCATGTGTCAGATGGCCTCGTATTGATACCCATCGTTCGGTCACCCTGCACATTACTATGTCCACGAACAGGGCAGGCACCTGCACCGGGTTTTCCAATAGCGCCTTTCATCAACAGCATATTCACCATAGACTGCACGTTTGCAACTGCATTTCGATGCTGTGTGAGCCCCATGGCCCAACATATGATCACGCGCTGTGCCGGTGCAAGCAGCGTGAGGGTTCCATTCATCTGTTCTCTGGAAATGCCGCTCGCTTCCTCAATTTCAGCCCATGATGTGATATCCAGATCCTCTTCGAAGGCCTCGAATCCATCCGTATATGTTGCGATAAATGAATGGTCGATAATCGAACCCGGCCGTTCCCGGTCCCCTTCGAGTAACGCTTTCATCAAGCCCTTGAAAAGCGCCACGTCCCCATTAATACGAACCTGAAGGAATTCATCCGCTATCCGAGTGCCGTTACCAATCCAGCCCTCACGCTTTTTCGGATGCCGAAACCGTTGAAGCCCCACTTCCGGGAGAGGATTCACATGAATAATGCGTGCCCCGTTAAGCTTCGCCTCCTCCAGCGTCGCCAACATACGCGGGTGATTTGTACCAGGATTTTGGCCAACTACAACAATAACTTCGGCCTGTTCAAAATCGGCCAACGTTACTGTGCCCTTTCCAACTCCGATTACTTCTTTCAGCCCTCTCCCACTCGACTCATGGCACAGGTTTGAGCAGTCCGGCAAATTGTTGGTGCCGTAACATCGGGCGAACATTTGAAAAAGGAAGGCGGCTTCGTTGCTTGTCCGCCCCGAAGTATAAAACACCGCCTCATTAGGCGAAGCAAGATCATTGAGCTTTCTACCGATCATCTCGAATGCGTCAGCCCACGATATAGGCACGTAATGATCAGCTCCGTGGCGCAAAAACATAGGATGCGTGATTCGTCCCTGTTTCCCGAGCCAATAATCCGACTGCTCCGACAGTTCATTGAGGGAAAACTTCCTGAAAAAGGCAGGCGTGACCTGGCGTCGGGTGGCTTCCTCGGAGACGGCTTTGGCGCCGTTTTCGCAGTATTCGGCAACGCGAGATCGCTGTCCATCCGGGTCGGGCCATGCACACCCCGGACAATCAAATCCTCCTTTTTGATTGACGCGGGATAGAATCTTTATACTTCGCACCGCTCCCATTTCAGCGACTGCATGTCGTATGGTCGCGATTACGGCCTCGGGTCCACCGGCGTGGTTTGGCGGGGTACCTACGACGGGATTCACATCCGTCACAGTAGTGAACCCGGTAACTTTTCGTTCGCCTCCTGGCTCTACATCGAGGGGCTTCGCTTGATTGTTTTCCATAATTACAGGCGGTGAAACGAAGGCCAAGCACGATTCCCATCATGCATTTGGCAATATGAGGTTGTTAAGATACGATGCATTAGATGAGGACGGGATAATAGCAGTTATGATGCGCATCTGTAACAAAGGGCGGGCCATTGCCTGGACATTCAATCCCCCACACGCTGTTTGAGTTGCTTACCTTCGCCATGGGAAGGCTGGTGGTCTTCCCCGAAAATGCGCCATGATCCACTATAAATGTTGAACCGATCGGCGCGTACGAATCCAAGGAGTGTCATCCCAAATGCGCGGGCAAGCCGTACAGCGAGACTCGATGGCGCGCCAACCGCCGACATGATCGGAATACCTGCCATGAGTGCTTTTTGCACGAGTTCAAAGCTGGCCCGGCCGCTCACTTGAAGAATATGGTTAGAAAACGGCATACGCCCCCCAGTCGCCCCATATCCAATTACCTTGTCGAGGGCGTTGTGCCGACCCACATCCTCACGCAAGACGCATAATTGGCCATCAGCATCAAATAGCGCGGCCGCATGGAGGCCGCCCGTCCGACCGAAAAGCGCCTGTTCTTCGCTGAGCACTTCCGGAAGACCTTGGATGGTAGCCGGCATAACGATGGGTCCCTCACCCGGTAGTTCAGGGCAGCCGGCCATACGTAGGGCTTCAAGGGATGCTTTGCCACAAATGCCACAACTTGACGTCATATAAAAGTTGCGTTCCAGGGAGTCCAGATCATTAGGCAAAATGTCCGCGTGTACAACGATGATATCTCCATCGGGTGTATTTTCACCATTATTCATCGGTGAAACATACGGGATTGGGTCTCCGCCTGGAAGAATTCCCTCGGCATAAAGAAAGCCCAACGCCAGTTCCGCATCCTGCCCCGGAGTTCGCATGGTTATAGCTAAGGACTTTGGCGGAGGCCCGCCCGCGCGGGTACTCGCGAGACGAATCTCCAATGGCGACTCCACTGCAACCAAATCCTCCTCCTCTATAGCCCCATGCCCGTTGAGCCGCTTTATCCGGAACTGTTCGATACCATCCGTTTTCGTGTCACTGTCTAGATATGGCATGGCTTATCTTCGGTACAGCTAGCATTCTGAACCGGCTCGTTTAGCCCGCCATTAATTTATTAGGCGAGCGATGCTGTCAGGCGTTCGGTCAGCTGACGATGCAACGTCACATTGGCAGTTCGTTCTGTTGTTATTTCGATTAGCATAGGCTCGGTTCCTCGAACCCCATCGAGGTAAGCATTTACAAATGCTGCCGGATTCGAAGGATGATGGTACGCTAGCCCGAACATCTTTGCCGCTGCCTCGAAATCTAGCCCGTGAGGGGCAGTGAAAGACGGTTCAAAGACATCCTTGTATTTTGCGATGGGGAGAAAGTGGAAAATGCCTCCGCCGTCATTATTGATAACGACCACCACAACCGGGACAGTCAGCCCCGTGAGGGCTGCCAGGGAATTTAAGTCGTGGAGCAGTGCGAGATCTCCGATGACGAGCGTGACCGGTTCGGCTCGCCCGAGGGCTATACCCACCGCCGTCGCGACAGTCCCATCGATTCCGCTCGCCCCTCGGTTGGCCGCAAACATTACGGCTGAGCCCGCGGACGTTGCAAACATGTCCATATCTCGTACCGGCATACTATTCGCAGTCATCAGGACGTGTCCTGCAGGGATGTGGCGGGAAACAAGCCTCGCCACGAGAGGCTCACTCAACTCCGATTGTTCATGTTCCCATTTTTCGAGCTCGCGTGCGATACTGGAAGATGCCCTACGCCATTGAGCATACCAAGCCTGTGTTCCCGATGGATCGATACGTGCTCCATTAAGGGCCCGTTCTACGGCACTGCAAAACGAAATAATATCCGCGTCTATTCGGTGAGTCGTCTGATGCGTTGGGTCGAAGCGATTCGGATCATTGCCGACAACGATTAGATTATCGGGGCGCGATACACGCAAGAACGTGAGCAGGTCCTTTGAAACACATCGCCGCCCGAAGTGAAGAACTGTCTGCGGAGCATGTGCATTGCAAAACTCGGCACTGGCGAGTATGCGATCATAGAACGAAATGTACCTTCCTTCTTCTTCTCCGAGACGGCAAAAGGATCCTAGATCGGGCAAGAGCGGCCAACCCAGCCTGTCAGCCAGGCTACTCACGGCCCGACCTTCTTCTGCCGATGAAAGCTTACCGGCCACAACGAGACCACGCTCGACTTTTAACGCCTGGATGTGACAATGGATATCAATGTTCGTCAGAACCTTTGTGCTCGATGAATAAGTGGAATAAGGAGCATCAGTTTCAGTCCACGGCTGGAGACGAAGGAGAGCGGCATCGCCGGCTGATTTTAACTGCTCCGAAGCGAATGGCTCTCGGAACATACAGTTTAGATGAACCACCCCATACGGTGCTTCTAGGCAACGATGTACCGCCTGATCTATAGTCGTCAGGACCATAGCCGGATCGATTCCTGTGCCGGGCGGCGGAAAGTCGAAAAACCACCGGACGTATTGCCCGAAGATCTTTACCTGATCAATGGTCTGATTCGCTCCCGTATCCCGAAGCTCGGGCGGGCGGTCTGCAGTGAGCAAAAGCATCGGAACCCCGTCGGAAGCCGCTTCAACAATGGCCGGGAGTCCATTGGCGACAGCCGTTCCTGACGTGGTGATCCAAGCTGCGGGACGCCCAGTGACCCTGCCGAACCCAAGCGTCATAAATGCCGTTCCCCGCTCATCTACGTGAATTTTACAATGTGCACGCAGGTGTGAGGACACTGCGGCGACGAGCGGAGTCGAACGAGATCCAGGGGCAATGAAAAATTGGGTTACACCACACCGGATTAATTCCTCAACGATGAGTCCGGCCCAGAGTTGATTATTATTGGGTGCGCTGAACATCAAATCCAAGCACATTAACAAAGTCCATAATTTTGTGTTCAACCTCTGCCCATTCGGAAGAAGGGACCGACCCTGCCACGATGCCGGCTCCCGAATATAACGATAGACGGTTCTCCTGAACGAGCCCGCATCGGAGGGCCACAGCGAATTCTGCCGAGTCGACACCTATCCATCCTATCGGGCCCGCGTACCACCCACGGTCAAAGGGTTCGAGGCGACTGATAGCATCCTCGGCCGTCTCACGCGGTACCCCGCCCACGGCGGGTGTGGGATGCAAACCCGCAAGCAATTGGAGCGTGGTCACATTTGATCGGAGCGTCCCCTTGACCGCTGAAACCAGATGCCGGCCGTTAGCCAATTTCATCTCGGAAGCGCACGCATCTACGTTGAGCGACGTGCAGAGCGGACCCAGCGTATCGTGGATGCTTCTCCGAACAAACGCATGCTCACGCTGGTCTTTTTCACTCTGTAATAAATCCGATCCGAGTTGCGCATCGTATGATGCATTCAGGCTACGTGGCCTTGTTCCGGCCACGGCTTCACTCGAAATGACCTTTCCTTCGCGCCGAAAAAGGCGCTCCGGAGTTGCGCCCAAGAATGCATTATTAAGAGCAGGTTGAAAGAAAAAGTGGAAGCAATTCGGGGTGGCTTGCTGAAGCCGGCACAACAACGCAAGCGGATTCACAACACGCGAAAAATCATAGATAGCCCGGCGAGCCAGTACTACCTTTTCAAGATGGCCATCATCTATTGCTCTTAACGATGCCTCAATAATCTCCTCCCAGTCTTCTATATCCGGACAATTTTTTCGCGACACAGGGAAAGGCAGAGTTTCGAAATCCGACCTCTCGGGAAATGAGAGTTGTTCAATCTCGGTTAAGATCTCCTCCATATGTTCACTATCTCGCGGCAAAAGGAGGTGACAAGCCAGCGACGATACTTGCTCATTTACAGTGAGTTCGAATCGCGGCAATATGAATTGGAAGGAGCCGAATTGGCGCCACTCCTCCGAAGGGGCTTGAGATTCGTCAAATCGGATACCGCCGTAATATCGCGCCCGTGGATCCGAGGTGCGGAGGCGTTGGTCAAGATGACGACGCACTTCCTCAAATACACCGGGACTTTCCCCTGAGCACCGGTCAGCCACACCCAATCCAGCCACGGCCAAGGTTTCGTGGCGTCCGGACCAAAACCATTTTACGTTGCCGGATTGTGCATTTAACCATAGCAGAGTATCGACACGTCCAATCGGGACGTCAATCCGTACGATTTGGTCTTCTCCAGATCCGCGATTATTTCCTACGGTAAAGGCCTTGTGGACCGCAGCACTCATTTCACTTCGAATGGCCACCCCATTCGGACTCGGCATCGTTTCATTCGCGATTGGATCGATATGTATGCTGCCGTTCACGTTATAAATCACTCGTATTCGCGTTGTGGTCCAATATTTCTTTGGGAACTACCGAAAGATGGGCGGTGCAGTTGAGCATCCTATCTTCAAATCGACCATCTCTAAATACCACGAGATTTATCCCAGTGTTAGCGTGCTTGATTTCATTCATACGCGTCAGTCCGAAGCGTGGGAGCACGGATGCCAGTAGAACGCGCAAGAATCGGCCATGCGTGACCACGAGGAGCGTCCGGCCATGGTGACGAGTGATCATTTCGTACAATACCCTAAGGGCCCGCTCTTGTACATCACATATAGATTCACCCCCATCGACGCGCCGGGTTGTGTCCCCTGCACACCATTCCACATTCAATTCGTTATACATCGCGCGCACGGCGGCATCCATCGGCCGGCCTTCAAAGATCCCCCAATTCATTTCCTCAAGGTCTCGACGCAGAAAAACCGGGACCTCCGGGTGTGGGGTAGAAACCTCGGCTACCGTCTGAATTGCCCTACACAATGTACTCGAATAAATGGCGTCAAAATGTTCGTCTGAAAAGCGTTTTGCCAATTGTGTCGCCTGAAATCGACCATGATCGTTTAGCGGGCAGTCGATGTGTCTGCCTTGAACGATTTGATTTAAATTGTAATCGGTCTCGCCATGGCGAACAAGATAGATAGACGTTGCGTCCGACCCGTTCGGAAGTTCAGCCATGAAGTTATTCATTTCCAATTCCCCGGCAATTTACTTCCGCGTTGATGATTCACGATTCAGCGTGGCAACCATTTGACGTTCAATTTCATCGATTTCGGGAAGACTGACACGGTATTTTAAGGCCAATCTGACAATCAAAACGCGAAGGACCTGATCCGGTATTGGGAGCCGATATAATCGGTTTTTCAAAGGGGCAATAAGCGGATCAAATAACGATTGAACGAGACCCCACCGAAGCAATATGAAGGCGGCGAGTTCCGTACCGAATTGGATCATCTGACCCGAGACTGCAAAAAGACTCAGAGTAACGAGGTAGAACGCAAAAAGGACGAATAGATTGTCGAGGAGCCAAAGCACGTTCACTAAGGAAAGGAAAACTAACCCCGGAGCCAATATTTGCCATAGCGCATAAAGAGCCAGCGTACATATCGCGGCAATTAGGGGGGGAAAGATAGAGAGGAACACTGGGAGCACCCAAAGGGCCATGGACTGTGATGAACGCAGCCAAACCTCGGCCATAGGTAACAGTTTCTTTAAAGGCCGGAGTTCAAGAACCGGCCCGGCATACGAGCGAAGCGCGTCTCCAGATGTGCGAAACCAAACGCCCGAAGCCGTGAATACCCCTTTCGGTGTCTCGACAAAAGTTGTTTGCTCGCCCCGGTTTCGCTTTCTCATCGTCCTCCAAAATATACACGGTGTGGCTAACGCAGGCTGGTTTTACTGGTTTCAATTATTTTTGAAAGTTAGCCAAATACGTATGCATGGAACCACGAACGATCCTCTTGCTATAATTATGCAGAAAACGTGAAACCCCCATCCGCCCACCTGTCGCCTGGAGGTTCAAGCTTATGTATCGTCCTATTTCCGAAGTGTTGCGTAGCAGTGGCATTCTTGTTTTCACCACTACCTCTGCCACCGTCGCAGAAGCTGCCGAGCGCATGGCATTCCACAATGTCGGTTCTATCCTTGTTATGGACCACAGTCATGAATTGGCTGGCATTTTTACCGAACGTGATTTGTTAAATCGCGTGGTTGTAAAGGGCCTTGATCCCAAACTTACTCCTATTTCAGATGTAATGACTCGTGATGTGCTTGTCATGTCCAAAGACACTCCGCGCGGTGAGGTTCGTGAGATTATGCGCACCAAACATATTCGCCACATTCCGGTCGCCGACGGCGAAAAAATACTTGGAGTGGTCTCGTTACGTGATGTGCTTCGTATCGACAATCAGGAGAAAGACTTTGAAATCGATAAGCTCAAAGAGTACGTAATGCACAAGCCGTACCCGATCTATCCTGGCTGAATAGGGTAACGATTTTGGTCTATCGTTCGTCCACAAGCACGTTGTAATACCCAAGTGTTGGTGGAGAAACGATGATTTCCCTGAGCACCAAATTTGCGGGAAGGTGCAATCGTGGACTTACGCGACCCGTAGTATCTGCACGAATCACATCATAAGAAACCGTTGCGAAAAAGTCCTCGGCCTGATGGGCGGCATCGTACTGACTGATAGGCACAAGATATCGTACCATAATCGTTGGCGGTGAAAGGCTCATGTACTCTTCTCCCAGCGGCGCTCCGGGCACGAGCACTTTTATCTCACGCTCGCCTTCGGTAAACTCCTCCGAGACCGCAGTAACCTCGATTTCATTGACGTCACGGAGCACTAGGCCTTCCAGCGAATCAGCAAGTAACACCTTGACGTCAAGCGTGTCACGAACGTTCTGAAAAACCCGTCGTTTTGTTGGCCAGGCGTCTATATTTTCGACGATGGACCGGGCACCGGAAATAGAAAGCGAATCCGGGGTCAGGCATACCGGTTTAATGAGATCATACGTTTCCCCCGTCTCGACGGAGACACGTGATCGAATCGGCACTAATTTGCTCACACGCTCCTCTTTGTGAACCACGAATGTATGTGGAAGTACATTTTCCACGCTAACGTTTTTGGTCAGATCGGCCACGACTGCATCAAGACTGACCTCAGAGAGGCTGGCATCAATGGGAAGCGTCGGCGGGTCATAATAAAGGCGAAGCAATTGGATGCCCTCCCCTCTAATCTGAACCCGAACCATATGAGGCGGCAAGACGGTGAGTGCCTTCGACGGAGGAAGGCTACTAATCTGCGTCGGCAGTTCGATCGGAATCGAGTGCATTTCCCGCATTGAAAAGATCAGCCAGAGCAACGTCGAACTAAGCAGACAAACAGAGATGACCGTGCCACGGTGTTGCGGCTCATAATTATAAAGACGGGCGTGACCGGTATTTCGATTGAAGAGCGTCCGAAAACGGTCGAGAATCGTGCTCCGCGAGGTAGAAGAGTCTGGAGGTTTCACGATTCGGCCCTCCGGTTAGGCGGAAATTATTGCAACTTTGCGAACAGGTGGAGAAGATCTGTTTTGTTGGCTCGAGCGATCGCGCGCCCTTGAATTGGGAAATTGGGGGTACTACGGGCCAAGGCGCGTAACGCGCGAACCGTCATTGCGGAAAATCCTCCCTCTTCTGCTGCGTTTTTGCTTTTGGTTCGCGAGGCAGTTTTTGGCCCTTCGCTCCGCTGCATTTCACGCACCGCTGAATCCGGACGAGGGATAACGTGGACCGACACAACCTCACCAATACGCTCTGCGGCAGCCCGGCCGGCATCTACAGCTGCTTTCACGGCCGCGACCTCTCCTTCGACGTGGGCCGTCATAAGCGCAGCCACGGTCTGTTCAATGGTAATCAAATGGACATCGGCGGCCTTGACCATAGCATCCGCAGCCTCTATCGCTGCGATCAACCCACGCGTCTCGACCATTCCGAGGGCTGTTGTTTCTCTATCCGACATGGGCGTGTACGGCTATTGAAAATGCTCTTAGACGGTGAAAGGAGATTTATGCGGAAAGATCCCTATACACACGTCAGCCGGTAGCTCTGTTTGATACCCCGTGAACAACGTCGCGTCGGGATCTTCACCTCCGGCTAGCGTCAAATATTAAAACCGGAAGAGCAATTCTACAAAGAATCCTATTCTCCGGGAAGGACCTTCTCTACGTCATCGTGGGGTCGTGGGATCACATGGACCGAGACCAATTCACCAACCCGTTCGGCGGCATGGGCACCGGCATCAGTGGCGGCCTTCACCGCACCGACATCACCACGGACCATGACAGTCACATATCCTCCGCCAATCTTTTCCTTACCGATCAACCGGACACGGGCCGCCTTTACCATGGCATCGGCTGCTTCGATAGCGCCGACCAATCCGCGCGTCTCGACCATACCGAGGGCGCTTCCGTATTCTTCTGACATAAGAGTGATGTTCTGTGTTCGAGGTAATTTCTGGCTGGTTCGGCAACGTGCTCGTCCCGGCACAGATCGGCTGAAATGTTTAAAACAAACCGGGAGCACACTCCCACCCTGCGGAGCACCCGTCGCCGGTAGCCTCGAATATAGAAGCGCTTCCTTCGATTGTCAAATAACTCCCCCATCTTCAGTGAATCCTCGTCAACAAATGTATTTCGCCTATTCATTGATCCACTTTCGAAGAGCAAACCACGCCCGAAGTACCTCTTCACGAGAATAAAGCCTGCCAACGAGAACCAAGGGCAAATACGCCAGAATCAGCCCGAGGTGAGCCAGAAGGCGATTCGGTGCTTCCCAATCGAGCGTAAACCTTCCAAGTCCATACAGCCCTACGATAAGAAACGTTGTAAAAAAATACGTCCACCACGGATACACAATTCTTATGAACCGCCGCGACCAACCAACAGAGAGGATTACGAGTAAAAGGTAAGCGCACCACGTTGTTAGTGCCGCTCCCATTGGCCCAAATAGAGGAATCAGGAGCATGTTCAACCCAGCATTGAAGAGCGCGGCAACTAGAACGATCAGACCAATGGCACTAGTCGCACCCTCGGCATAAAGCACATTGTTCACGAGTACGTATATGCCGTACGTCATGAATCCCAGTGCCACGGGCAGGACAAGCACATCTGCCTCAAGATAGGAACGGTCCACGCCGAAATGGGCCACGAGAATGTTCATCAGGTCAAACGTGAGAAGTGACAATCCGAGCACCGCCCAACCGGTCCATATTACGTAATGCCGAAACATTCGCCGATGGATACTTTGGTCCCCAACCCCCAGAGACTTCAAGCCGATGACGGTGAAAGCCAACTGAAAACTCTGGACGAACAACATGTTAACCACGCCTCCGAGACGGGCACTCCAATCGTATATCCCGATCGCTTCGGGATCCGCAAGCCATTTGAGCAGATAACGATCACCCACATTGAGGAACCAACCCGCCAATCCCGCCATCACCAGGGGTGCGCCGTATTTGACGAGGGGCCGAACCAAACTTACTTGGAAATGCCATCGGATCTTGAATAAAAAGTCGATGATGAGCGCGGTCGCAGTCACACCTGACGATAACACAAAGGCCTGCATTACCCCTTCTAGTCCTTCCCCTTTCCATACAAGTAAAACATATACCGCTCCGATCAAAATGATGACTTCGGACGCCATGACTGTTGCGTACCGACCCGGTCGTTCCTGGATGCGTAATAACATCATGGGAATGGCCGCGATTACTTTGAATCCGACATACAACGCCAGAAGTCGGACCAATCCTGCTCCACCTGGGCTATCGAGCATCATCGAAGCGATGGGAGCACTGCCTAACCAGATCAGAACAACCGCCGCACCCGCTACAAGAAGCGTTGCCAGGAAAGCCGTATAGGGTATCGCTGTCCGGTCATTCCGGTATTTCTCTTGCGTCATGAAGCGGAGCATTCCCGTCCCAAGACCAAGCCCTATCACAAAAATGCCCAACTGCGACGATACATTGAGCAGAGCGAAATATCCGTATGATTTGAGACTTAAATAGGCGGGATTTAAATAGAAAGGCGCCAGCACTAGTCCCGCTAATTTCAACGTAACATTGCCCAGTGCATAGACTCCACTCTGCCGTATGACTCGGGACAGCCCCCCCACCGTTAGCGATTCTGAGTCGAGCGCCCTCTCTTTCTCACCCATTAATGGCCCGCCATCGTTTGGAGCGCTCCCAGTCCTCGGTATAGTTCGATCAAGCCGCCGACTGATGCTTCCCAGTTATATTTTTCCATGACGGCTTGCTTACCCCGCTCTCCCATGCTTTTTGCAAGATCTCGGTCACCGGCGAGCCTCAGAACCGCCCCAGCCAGCGCGACGGCATCTCCAGCCGGATATACCAACCCACCATTGGATTCCATCACGATGCGTTCCAGGGGCCGACAATTGGACACCACTACGGGCTTCTCGTAATACATGTAGTGAAAAATCTTATGGGGAATCGTGGCATCCGTATGGATCGTTTTTAGATGCGGTACTAGACACACATCGCTCCCCATGATATAGCTTTTCAGTTTTTCTTGTCGTTTCCAGCCTTCGAATTGTACCGAGGCCCCAACCCCGAGCCTGCTGGCAAGCACCTCGAGTTCCGGTCGAATCGAACCCTCGCCAACGAGCACAAGCCGTGCCCCGGGATAACGCTCAAGAATAGAGGGCATCGCCTCGATCACGGAAGCTAGCCCACGATGCACGTCGAACCCTCCCGTATAGGTGATTGTCAATTCCGACTTGACGCGATCCATGCAAGACTCGTCCACCGCAAATGAATCGAAAGTCGATAATTTGATTGTGTTCGGTACGACTGTGATCTTTTTCGCCGGGACCCCGAGATCCAAATTTCGTTGCTCCGCTTCTTGGACAACAACGACGAGGCGGTTGACGGCATTCACCCATAACCGCTCCATTTTTTCCCACCGGGGAATATTAACGACCCATTTGCCCGGCACCCTCGTGCTCCAAGCATAATGCTTTAGTGCCTCTACCCAGTTCTCGTGCAGGTCTCCGACAACCGGCACGCCGATACGTTTGGCGGCCCGTATTCCTCCTCCGAAAAGGTATAGGTCATGGACGTGTATAACATCAACGCGGTTACGTCGATGGAAACGCGTGAGAAGCCACGCGAGATACCACGTGAGCAAAGGTAAACTCCCGGCCAATCCACGAAGCTTATTGCGCAATTGGGCCGGGATTTTCTCACGAATGACCCGAATCCCTCGGTATATCTCTTCGCCGGGACGTTCATCGGGCGAAAGGGACAGCAAGGTCACCTCGTGTCCGGCACCAATCAGTGAGCATGCCTCATTTTCTACTCGAATGTCCGGCGGGAAGGGCTGATCGAGCACCATTAATATGTGCATGCCTTGGTCATCTTGATCCTGGATATTTTTAATGCTGTATCACGATAGGCGAAGTGCTTCAATGATGAGATCTGAGGCCGGACGGCCATCAAACACACCAAATGCGGGCGGCGGTCCTGAGGGTGTTCTATTAATCGCAGCGAGCATAGCTTCCGGGTCCGCTCCTACTAGCCGGTTCCATCCCCCGGCAAGCGTCTCCATCCATTCGGTTTCCTGTCGCATCGTGACACAGGGCGTTCCAAGCCATGCTGCCTCCTTCTGAAGCCCGCCCGAGTCGGTAAGTATTTTCCGCGCACCTTTGATGAGGGTGAGCATAGAAAGATAGCCCACGGGCTTCATGATCTGAAGTGAAGTGGGCACCGGTAAGCCCTCAATGCACTTTAGCGTGCGTGGGTGAAGTGGCAGAAGCACGGGTGCATCAAGTCGTCCAAATCCGTCGATTATGCTGGCAAGTCGGTCCGAATTCTCCGTGTTTTCGGCTCGATGGATGGTGGCTAAATAATATCCGTCTTCGGCATTATCTGTCAGTGACGCAAGCGGATACTTTTCCGCTGCTTGCTTTGCAAAAAAGCACGTGGCTTCGAGCATCACATCACCCGTCGTAAAGACGCCTGCCGTGATACCTTCAGCCCTCAGTAGATTAACCGCAGCGTCCGTAGGGCAGAAAAGCCAACGGGAGAGTCGATCCGTCACAATACGGTTGATTTCCTCGGGCATGCGCTTGTTGAACGACCTCAACCCAGCCTCGACGTGTGCCAGCGGCAAATTCAGCTTCGCGCTCGTTATCGCAGCGGCGAGTGTGCTATTCGTATCACCGTACACCATTACAACGTCCGGTGCAGGGTTAGATCGAAGATAGTGTTCCAGACCGACCATCATGCCGGCCGTCTGCACGGCGTGAGATGCGCTTCCGACACCCAAATTCACAGCAGGAGCCGGGATCCCCATCTCGTCAAAGAACACGCGATCCATTTTTGCATCATAATGCTGACCCGTATGGATGAGTATTTCTTCGAACCCGACCCTTGCCAGAGCGCGACTGACCATTGCAGCCTTGACAAACTGAGGCCGCGCACCGATGATGGTACAAACCCGCATGTGTTTCCGGATCATTAGGAAGGGCAAAGTTCATCGAGGAGCGAGGCTAGCGTTCCCGCCTGTTGACGCCTATCATAGGCTTTTATATCGTTCGCGTCAGCGCCTGGGAGAGCCGTTCCGCTCTCCCAGTTTGAGTAGTGCCAACGTATTCCGCCTACTAGAGCAAGTTCATTGTCATGATCGTACATTCGCCCTCCGGAAACCTCTAAGAGCAATCTTGCGGCATCACCGTCTTTCGGCCCCAGCCCCATCACAGGCTTTCCTGTAGCGATGTATTCGAAGACTTTCCCGGTCATGATACACTTGGCGTCGCGCACCTTATTGATGGAAAGCAAAAGTAGCGTGGCCGATTGCATGTATCGCACGGCTTCACGGTGTGGAACGTACGGTGTAATTTCCACAATACTCATCAACCCATTTTCTTCAATCGATGCGAGTACGACCGGATCGACATTGCCTACGAATTGAATCCGGAGCGCGGGCATCGTATGTATAGCATCGAGTGCACGGAGCACGTGCCAGAGAGCAACGGGGTTTTGCGCTGCAGAAAGATTGCCTACATGTGCGATCACAAAACGATCGGACCGTTCCTGCGTACCAGCTTCCGTGAAATCGCCGGGATCGAAACCGTTCGTCAAAATGGTGACCGGCGCACAGCCCTTGTTCGAAAACAATTGGCCCATCGCCTCACTGACGGCAATAATCCGATCCGCACGCGAAAGTACCTTTCGTTCCAAACGGGCATCGAGCCTGCGTGCCCAAAAAGTGTGCGGTAATTCACAATAGTAGCTAATATCCGTCCACGGGTCTCGAAAGTCAGAAATCCAGGGCAGCTTCTTGGCCAGTCGCTTGCCGATGAGATGGGTCGAATGGGGTGGTCCCGAAGTAATCACCGCATCGAAGGTATCCTCGGCGAGTAATTGTCTTGCCCGCCGCAAAGCGAAAGGCACCCAGCCCACACGCGCATCGGGAAGAAAGAAATTGGCACGTACCCAGCGGGCGAAACGTTGTCTCATATTAGCACGCCCTTCCCCCACGAAACCCACACCGATGGAAGCATGCTTTGCCTGCCCTAGCATTCTCGCATACAGAGCATATGGATCCCATGCACCAGTCCGAACTACTCGCAAGTCCGCAGGCACTTCATCTAGAAGCGAATTATCGAGATCGGGATAGGACGCATGATCGGGATTCACCGTCAATACGACTGGTTCCCATCCGTATTCGGGGAGATACCGCGCGAACTTTAACGTTCGTTGAACCCCAGGGCCGCCGGAGGGAGGAAAGTAGTATGTGACAAGAAGGACCCGTTTCAAATTGCCCAATGAGATGTGCAGTTATCAGTTTCAGTGAGAACACATATGCAAGCGAGGTATGCGATCGTTCAATCACATGCGGCTGCGATCGGCGCTCCAAATGCCGTCAAGCCACCCGAACGGCCTCCACGGCATAGTACCGCGGGATGATCCGCCTCAGTATTGGTCGAAATCCGATCTGCCCAGAGGGACTCGTCCACTGTTCAGATCGAACAATCTTCCATCCTGATTTCTCTAACAGCCAGTCGAATTGCCAGGGTTCAAATTCATGGAAATGCCGGTCCCACGGATCCGATGGATTTCGATACGCACGAGCAAACCAGAGTCGCTGAGGAATTGTCGCAATCAAACGTGGGGCAGAAATCTGCCTAAGGACATTCATGGGCGCCACAAGATGCTCCAGGATTTCAAATGCAGTGACGACCTCAGCCTGCACCGAATGCACGACCTCGGGCTCTTCATCCAGGTCTACGGTTGTATTGACGACGCCGTACCCTCGCTCCACCATCATTTCGGCGAGCCGGTTGGGCGTGCCCAAATCAAGGATTTTCGCAGGTGGTGATATCGATCTTTTTAGGAATGTTAGTGTCCGATCATAACGTAAAGACAGAGCAGGATCAATCGACTTTGCTCTGTTTGCTGAGTTCATCACGCGTCCACCTCCTCACCCGAAAAGTTTTCGACCCCACGTCTGCGGTAAGCCTCCCAAAGAAGAAAGAGGATTCCACCGTAGACAAATAGCGTAGCAATTCCGGCAACCCAAATGCCTATGGTATGGCTTCTTGGGTCGAATCGCATTGTAATTTTGTGTCGGCCGGCGGGTACTTTAATGGCTCGAAGAAGGTAATCTGTTCGATAGATTGGTGTTTCGATTCCGTCCACCATTGCCCGCCATCCCTTGGGATAGTACACCTCACTGGCTACGAAGAGTCTTGTCGTGTCGGTATCCACGTCCCAGGATATTTTTCGTGGAGAATAGGCTGACAACTTGGCTGTAACGGTACTTGATGAATCGATAGGCGCCGATACAACCTGCGCCGAATCCGTCAGGATAGCCGTACGGCGGGGATCAAAATCTGAACTCTGAATACGAGACCATGTGTCTTTGGATGAGGCAATCACCTCCGCTTCACCGACGAAAAATCCACGAGCCACCGCGTACGGGTTCTCGAGTACGGTGACGCGGTTATCCTTGTAGGCCACTTTGTATCCTGGAATCGACCCAAATGCAGCCACATATCGGGTATTCATGAGTGAGAGCGCGTTGCGGCTGATCATGCCACTCGGATCAAATAACATGTGATCCAGATAATCCTGATACAAGCGCAACTTGGCGCCGTGATAGCCACTCAACGTTTCGTAAAAGTATGCAGGCCGCGCGTTGGTCGTCGGATCACGGAGCAGAGAGAGTGTGCGGAAGTGCCCGGGTCCTCCTGATTCCTGTACTTCCATCGTGATGAATTTATCGAATGCGAGGGTTGGCACTTGCTGTGCCATGCCGCCGGGATCCTTTAGGCGATCATCGTTCAAGAAACGCCGGCCGACTCCGCCAAGGTCGATCGTGACGAGCAAGATTATCCCGACCTGTATTGCCCATCCCGGCAGGCGCCCCGTTCGGTAGGCTACAAGAAGAAGAGATGCAAGAAAAAGGAAGAGCAACGTGCGCTTCGCGTCCCCATCAAAGGCCTTAGTTCGGGCAGACCGGGCTTTTGACAAATACTGATCAACCGACATCACCACACGCGGATCGTTGGGCGCTACCTTATTCCTGCGCACCAACTGTTCAACGAGTTGCTCGCGCTCGCCCGGCTTTTGGAAATCGAAAAAGACGTCCCGGGACAGCAGGAGTACTACGACGAAAAGAAGCGCAACTCCGAAAACCGAATAGATTGCCCACGTCTTTTCACGTTCGGTTGCCGATTGAATATCCTTACGAACGACGTCGAAGAGCCCAATGGCAGCAAGTACAGCAAGCACAAATGCCACGGCCGAGAGCCACGTTTCCGGGACGCGAAATGCGTCGAAGAGTGGGAAATAATTAAACATGAATCGATTTAGCGCCGGAAAATGCTCGCCCACGGAAAAAAGCGTCATCAAGAACCCGGCGGATCCCAGTGCCCAGACAGCGCGGCGCCGCGAACGAAAGAGGGCCAGTGCCGCAAAAGCCAATACGATGCCGCCAACGTAATGCGGACCGCCCGTGAACGGCTTCGGCCCCCAATAATTGGCCGCCCCGCCAAAGGCATTCGCAACCGCCAAGGTGAGGAGTTCGGCCCATCCTTGACTCCACCCCATCGCATACTGCCAATCGAGCCCTCCGACCGTTCCCCCGGTTGATGAACCTCGGGTGGAAAATGCTTTGTATTCAATGTTAGCGAGAAATGGCTGAGCCACTAACATCAATGCCAGCATCCCGCCAAGCGCCATCCATGCCGTGGCACAAGCGAACGCTTTCAAGCGTTTTTCCCGCACTGCGCTGATGCCTTCTATGATCCACCATATGCCGAGTACGAAGGCGAAGAAGTAGGTAATTTGTACATGGCCAGCCCTCAAATTGATGCCGACGGCCGCAGCAAATAGCAGACCCGAAAGCAGGCCGGGCCTTTGCAGCACATAAACGAAAGCGAGCACCATCCACGGCGCAAAACAGAGCGCGATGAATTTGGTATTGTGCCCGGCCACAAGCAAGACTGGAAGATAGGTCGTCAATCCATAGGCACAGGCTGCAAAGACTCCGGCGAGCTTATCACTGGTCAAAAGCACTACCAGCAGGTATGTACCAAGGAGTAAGAAAATAAAATGAGAGGTCGGCCAGATTACCTTTCGGAGTAACCTCGGAATGTCGTCAAGTTGTGGAATGACAGTCGGGTAATAGATCATGAAGCCCGGCATCCCACCAAAGGCGTTGGGGTCCCATAGAGCCTGTTTACCCGTCTTGTCCTGGTACTCGAGCATGGCGTGGGCCATGGCCTCAAAATTGACGGTGTCACTACCGACCAATTTTTTCCCGGACAAATGAATGGGTGCGAAAAACCCGAAAGCCACGAGGAGCAGAAACACGAGGCAAACAAAATGTTGCGTACGATTCTGAAGGTTTTCCCACATCCTAGTCCATCGGGATGTCGTCTTCCGTTGTTCACTCTTCGGCTTGCGTCTTTGCTTTTTTCGAGCCATTCTGTTCATCTATAGCTTCATCGAACTTAAATGCGCGATGAAGTCTCTTATTCAATTACTTTCGGAACGTGGAAATAGGAGTCACCGGCACCGGGGGCGTCTCGCAAGCCCTCTTCTTTGGAGATTCGCGGAGCCACGGTATCCTCTCGCATGACGTTGTACAAGTCGAGTACATGCGTCATCGGTTGGACGTCGGAGGTATCCAATTGCTCGATTTGACGCACAAAAGCCAGAATCTGGTCCATATCCGTGGCCATCTTCTGCTCTTCGTCCACAGTGAGACGAAGTCGGGCGAGCGCAGCAAGGTGCCGCACCTCCTCATTGGAAATAGACATGTGGTGGGGAAACAATTTTCGAACTGGGAAAAGACAAACGAAGATAGGGATTCGCCGGGTGAATACCATCTTCGACGCCGGTGAGACGTTAGAGATTATGACTTCGTCGCATCACGGTAAGGCATTCATTCGAATCGGAATCAGCCTGCAATATTTTGCTTTTCGGGCCACGCTCAATGTAAGGATCCAATTTCGTCCTAGCGTCTCATTGGGGTAAGTGAGCATCCGAATCTAGGTGGTGCAAATTCCGTTGCATAGGGAATCTAAACCTGCTTCCGGCTCTCGCAAGAGACCGGAATAAAGACTCGTCATCACAAAACGTACGAATGAATTCAAAATGAGCCCGGACTCTGATCATTCCGGCAACGCACTACCCGAGTTCAATTCCCTTTTCATAGTCTCTCGAACAGCTTTCATGATTTCGGGAATGTCCTTTCGAGCACTTCCCTCCATCGAGATGGGTTCACCGACTACCACGTGAATCGTTCCCGGGTGAGATACCCAGCGCCTCTCATCCAGGACGCGGTATCCATCCACGATGGTAACGGGAACGATTGGCACGTGCGCTTCGACTGCGAGCACAAAAGCTCCCTTTTTAAATGGCCCGATTTTATTACAGAATTGTCGTTCCCCCTCAGGGAAGATCAAGACAGAACTGCCCTCACGGATACAACGGCCCGCTTTTTTCAGGCTGTCAAGTGATTTCCTCGGCTCTCTTTGATTTACAAATACTGATGGCGAACTACGGATAGCGGCTCCGAGAAACGGTACTCCCTGTAGCGCCGCTTTTGCGACGAATCCAAAGGTATGGTTTAAAGCGACCGTCATTACGGGGATATCCAATGCATTCTGGTGATTAACAAGGAAGAGATACGTTTGGGAGGGATCAATGTGCTTCCGTTCTTTTACGGAAACGCTGATAGCCATCCCACGCAAAATCCACCTTCCCCAAACTTTGGCCCACCAGCGAAAGGTTTTTGGGTGCGGCCTAATCAGATGGGCAGTGACAAATCCCATTGCAAATATAACCGTCGTCAAGCACGACCAGACAATTGACCAGCCGGAGAATAGCCGGGTAAACAGCGTCGGCTGCAGCAAGTCGTCACACTCCGCCGCGTCCAGTACTTCAGATTTTGTCATGGGATGCCCGACATAAATCAATATGTGACCTATTTTCGATGTATCGGTTTCTACCCTGACAATACATGCACCGTATCGCTAATTTTCAACCCCTCTGAAGAATCAATCTACAATATGCGCAGATATTGTTTTCGTCCAGCCGTTCCAAGTTTTGTTGGATTATGGATCCTCATTGCGATAGCGGGAAGCACAAGTACAACGGCTCAGGGCATACGTCCCGAATTCAAGCTTGGCGTCGCAGCCTCCACGATTCGGGGGACTACGGATACGGACTTCAGCATGCGAACCGGTTTCGCCGGAGGTGTAGGTGTGGGATTCGATCTCCTCGGCGGATGGCGAATTCAACCCGAGGTATTGTATGTGGTCAAAGGGGCAGATGCCGACTTTATTTTCGATAATTCGGAAAACGTATTGGGATCGGAAACGCCTGGAAGTCCTGGGGTACCCGTACATGCCACGTTCGACCTCACATATCTTGAAATCCCAGTACTCCTTGTGTACACTTTTCAATTACCGGGCATCGTTCGACCAAAAGTATTTGCGGGACCGTCGTTCTCTTCCAAGCTGGACGCAAGGGTTCGTTTTCGAGCCGTTGGCAGCAACATCGAACAGGAGGAGACTGACCGATCGGTCCAGTCCCTTGATGCGGGTGCCGTCGTGGGTGCCGGGTTGGAGATTTCGTTCGGGTCATCGCAGCGGCTGAGCCTGGGAGGACGCGGTACGTTTGGCCTTTCGAATGCACGAAAGCGTGATCCTGCACTTCACAATACCAGTTTTGTCTTTTTCGCTGGCATTGTTCTGTAACACGGGCTCCGCTACCGTTTCGCTCCCGGGCGCATCAGGCGCATCATCGACAGTGCCGTATGCAGGCCCATTCTTGCCCGCGGCTCCAATTCGACGACCATGCTCACCGGTCCATCATAACCGTTGGCGCCAAGTTGTCCAAATTGCGTCTTCCAATCTACTTCCCCCTCTCCAGGCAAGCACGGAGTCCAAACCGACGACACTCCGCTCTTAAGATCTCGGCAACGAACGAGGAAAACTCTGTTTGCGAGTTTGCAAAGATCTTCGGCGGGATTCCCTCCGGTCGCGAGTGCCGTTGCCGGATCCCATGCTGCGCCCACGGCCTCATGATCGACACGGGCCAAAAGATCAGCCAGCTGCGAACCCGTCCTACAGGCCATCTCCGCTTCATTGAGTACCGCCAGCCGGCTACCGTTTCTTGCCGCAATGTTTCCGGCACTTCGAAGCGCCTCGACAGCTCCTTCACCCGCCTCTTCCGAAAACCCGGATACTACAATTAGTTTACAGTCCAAACGGCGGCAGAACGAGAGTATTTCTTCAAGTGTAGCGAGTTCATTGAGCCACGAAATACGGTCCGCTGATGGGCCCTCAAACATTCCTGGGACAATGGAGGCCACCGGATATTCGTATTCTGCCAGTCGTCGTTTCAACTTGGCTTCATTGACATACGGCACACGATCACCAGCCCGGCCGAGCGTACGCAGTTCGAGCCCTTCCACGCCCCAGAGACCCGCATAATGTATCGCTCGGTCGAGGTTGTTTGTAACGGTATCGGTCAGCCAGATCGGTAGCATGCGTCGGATTACTGCCTTGGCAAATTGTTGTCGTTCTGCATCTTGGTGTTGAATACCGGCACGGGCGGCCCAGGCCGAACTGCCTCGCGAATCATTAATTTGTTTGCTATGTCTGCGAGCATGACAGCTTTGCGAATGGCGGCCCCCTCCACGCTTTTGTCAACGGGGGATTCCGGCCACGGTGTACGCTCGCCCGCATGCGAGCGGGTCGCTAATTGCGATGTATTCAGCCCGGTCGTTCCGCCAATTGATACGCGATAAAGCGGTATATCCAACGGCGAGAGGACGGACGCGAGACTTGTCGAATCTGCTTTGGAAAGCCCCACATATATCACGCTTCGAATCATTTCTACAGGCCATGAAGGATTTTGAAAAAAATCTCGTAGGCCCGCGTGACCTGTCTTGTTACCCGTCCATCCGGCAAAAAGAAGTGTCCTATCCGGTAGCGACCATTTGTCGGAAAAAATGTTATAACTTCGGGCCATTTCAAGAAATGCTGATATGGCATCCACGGACGCGTGATTTTGCGGGTCTTCGGGTACCGGCACATCTATATCTGTACTGACGATAACGAGTTCTTGTCTTAGTTTCGGATCTTTTCCCGCGACATAGCCCATGGCATTGTGATGCTCAACGGTTTGCATCACTCTCCGCTCCACTTCGACGTGAAGATGCCGCTTAATAATAATAGATTTCCCAGTGTTCACATCCATCCAGCCAGGTAATTCAGAATCTCGAATAGAAAGCAGGCGAGCGACAGCTTCCGGGGTAATCTGAACGGCGATTGGCCTGCTGCCTGCGTGTATAGGTTGCGCGGCACCAGTGCTGAACGGTGGCATTTTGCTCAACTTCCCAACTACCAGGATCACCGCCACCTCGGCCTTCTTGGCGTCCTGCACTTTGCTTGATAAAAAATGCTCCTGCGATATTAAGACCATCTTGCCATTTAGCCCAACTACTTGCTTCGGATTGATGGCAAGTGCATCGCTCCACTCTAGCCCCTCACCGCTTTCCGACAAAAGGCGAACGTCCCGCCCCGGTTCAAATGTAAGGGTATCCGAGTCCACGGCGAACATTCGTAGCGGTCCTGCTACAAGCTTGGCCGTCTGATAAGCGGCCTCAAATTGCCCTCCATACCCCGGTTGTAATTCGAAGCCGGCCATTCGAGCCGCCACGTATTCTACTGCACCATTGGGCGATGTTTTTCGCGCGACCAAGTGATTTAAATATCGAATGCTTCGGCGCAATTCCATTTTATCCCAAACAGGAGATACCGGCGTCGATACGACCGAGTCTCCCGCCGGGGAAACTGAACGGCAGCCCGTAAAAATACACAGGACAAGGAGGCCTGCAGTGACGAAAAGAAGTGAATTCCACGTTTGCATGAACGGAATATACCCTCGATTTGTCGTCCCGCCCAGAATCGCAATCGCATTGGCGGTTTTTCTCATTCTGTAACTCGGTCATGGGGATTGTGATGATAATGGAGAATCGCATTTACTGCCTTGCGAATTCGGCTCCATTGTTGTACGCTAATGGCCCTTTCGAGTAGTCGCGCACAATCCCCACTTTCATGTTGGCGAGCATCATTACACGGACCGTCGTTCTCCGGCGCACTTACCAGCGATTGAGCCGCGTTGCGCTTGCAGGGTTGACCGGCATTATTCTTTTCTTTCCGCTTTTACTAACGCTACCCTTTTCCTTCCGTGCGGGCATCGTGGTTGCGTTTTCCGCGACCGCCTATCTTGTTCGAAAAATCTGGGTTATTCGTTCTGCCTTTGGTGCGATTAAGCAGATGCGCATGGAAAACCGGCTTCTACGTGTCAACCAAACCGCTCCTCACCTCACTCTGCCCCTGGCAAGTGAAGGCCATCTCTGGCATCAAAGCAGGATCGTTTTAGGATTTCGCAGCACCATAAATCCTCTGACCCAATCAGAGCCGTTGAATTCGGAACCGATCAGTTCTAATCAATCATTTCATGCCGCTTTCAGGCGATTGCGGCCCGCTCGGTGGAATCTCGACGTGATGTTGTTGAGCTTCCCGATCATGCTTCTCTGGCTCGTCAATAGTGTCTACCCCCTCGTGCCGCCGGTACCGTTGCCCTTGATTCTAGCTTTGCTGGGATGTTTGCTCATCATTCTCTCCGAAAATCTTCAGAGCAATCTCAACCTCATACTTCGACGGACGCTGTCCCGAGTCGAGAATGACTTAGGAGTCTGGTCCACTTCGAAACTTATCAGCGTTGGAGAATCCCGAGCATCGTGCGCATACAAACATAAAGTGGTTTATCGAGCGACGCCCTGGTTTAATCGCCGACTCAACAATCGTTCAGCTCAGCGACCTCGCCACGCGAACCGTTTAACCTGGCCCCAAAATGTGAAAGGCGATACCTGATCTGGTATCACCTTTCACACGTCGAAAACGGGCGATTTTCTTAATCCTATTTCGAGTCTTCGCGATAACGTTTCATATTCGGCGTGTCGCGTTGAACCTTTTGGTTGAACTGCTGAAGGGCATTTTGGATCATGCGGCGCTGTTCCTTAAGAAGATTGTTCCGCAATGGTCTTTCCGATCTCTCCTCGAGTGTATCGAGCACTCGCGCCTGCAAAACGATAAGCAATTCTTTTTGGGTTGTAGATTTCTGCGTCCGACCGAAGATGTATCGGAGTCCAAAGAACCACGGCGGCAGATCCTTGAGAATCGGGATTCCCGTACGGGAAGCAACTTTGTCGGTTGAATACAATCCTCCGATAACGGTCTGTTCGCCATTTAACAACAAGACCTGTGTATTGGCAGAGTTACGGTCAATGACGGGTCCAGCGGCAGACGGTGTGCTCCCAGACTTCTCAACTCGGACGTCCAAGTGGATGAAGTCGAGCATTGGAGAATTGAGCGTGTCGGCAATAGCCTGCGCAATAAGCGTCGGCGTGACGTCTACTATAATACCTGTGGAGAAAAATTGGGTGACTGTGTTGCCGGCAAAGTCACGTACTTGAACCGGCACATCGGTCCCAATTTGGATGCGCCCCTTCTCCCCGCTCTGAACGGTGACGGAGGGACTCGCTACTGTTTGACCCAGTCCTTGTTGTTCGGCAAGTCGGAAAAATTCGTTTAGATCCTTAAAGTTGATTTGGTCCGGCGCTTCGAGAACATTATCAACACCGCTAAAAAGCTTTTTCGTGTTCAACACGAAGTCCCGGGTACCTTTGCCCGCGGTCCCGCCTGTGCCTCCCCCGGTACTTCCACCGGATCCACTTCCACTGCCGCTGCCACCCGACCCACTACTCCCAAGAAAAACGCTCCAGTTTATTCCCATGTCTCGGGCTCTAGTGTGATCTAGCTCGAATAGGATGGCATTTATCTGAATTTCTCTTGTATTGAGTGTGGCTGGCAAATCCTTCCCTTGGACGGCGATACCTCCAGTTGAGGACTTATCCCGGCCGGCAGCCTGGTCTGCATCCAGCACCACCGCCGGACCTTCCGGCGCTTTTTCAACGATGAAGTACCGATCCGTTTCGCGATACCTGAGTCGATTGTATTGGAGGACGAGTTCAAGTGCATCGATGAATTGCATCCCCGCGATTGAAATTCCAATGGGCTGGTTTCGGGAATCCGGATCTATTAGTTGCTTTCCGGTGACCCTCGTAAAGATGGGATTCAGGAAATCTACAAACCGATCAAAAGGCGTGGATGGTAAGAATGATACCAGTTGATCGGGCGGAACATAGGTCCGGATTTGACGCTGCGGCGGCAAATCTTGCGCCCTTGTCGGTGTATGGGATGCAGCGACCAAGATCAGGCCGAGCACAATGTATTTCAATCCCTTCATCGATGGCATGCTTTTCATAGTATTCTCCTTCATTACAAGCCGAAGTGGCTATTCAATCGTCATTTTATGGTGGGGGCTAACTCTCCGGGGCCAATCGCCTGACGATACCGGTCTCCGGTTTGCAGATGCATTTCAACTTCGTCTATAATGCCGCCCTTGTTGAGCCGGGCAACAACTTGGTCTTTCATCGGATCGATCTGAACGATTTGCCCGAGATAGACTCGACCTCCGACGTCAAGGGGATAAAAGTCACCTTTCCATTGAAAGATGGCTTGTCCGCCCACGATGGAAATCAATTTTGCCTCTTCTATGTTTACCAGGTTGTCCGAATTCGGGGGAATCATATCCATGATAATCGGGAAGAACGGGTTGACGGCCGGATCCGGATCCGGCAATACGCTCGCCGGCACAGGAGGTAAGTTGCTCGTCGGACTTGACGGTAAATACCCTTCTTCGTAGAGCTGTTCGACGACGGACGACGCGCTCAAGCCTTTAGCACCGCCGAAGTATGCATCGACACCCATTGAAAACGAGACCATCACCTGAAGCTCTGGCCGACCGTCGTTTTGGTCCGGTGTAACCAGGTCGATGTGATTCAATTTGAGATCGCGCACTCGGTAAAAATTGCGATTGTTTTCCAATTTCCATATTGCTTCGTAGAGGCTCTTGAAATATCCTCGCCCAACGATTTGATATGAAAACGTACTGAAGTCTTTATGATGCCCTTGTTTTTCGAACGTGATGTCGAAGTTTTTGAATCCAACTTTTGAGAGCCGATTGAAATAGGCCACGATTTCTTCATCGTCTAACTTCGATGGAATCACCTTATAGCGGGCGCGCCAACGCCTCACAATTTCCTCTGCCCGCTGTTTTGTATTCGTCTCTTCCGCAAGCAGCGAAGTGACTTCGGCTTGTTTGAGTCGAGCCACTTTTTCGACTTTATGTAGGCGCTCCAATTCTTCGGGCTGATCAAAATAGGTGACGTATACACCCGCTCCCGTGACCAGCAGCCAGCAAACTGAGAGTACAATGATATTTTGAACTACGTTTGTCATGAGGGCTCTTGTTTTGTCGGTTACGGGGTAGTATTTCCCTTATTCTTTGATTTGGAATTAACAGGCGCGGAAATCGCGTTTTGACCAACCATCGGTCCCCCCGTCGCGTTCTTCACGGACACATGTTCACGTAAGTAGCGTGCAGCCTCGGGTAGGGCCTGTTTGAGGGGGAATGTCATCCGAAACGAGAAGACGGGCCAGTCGCGAATTTCGGAAAATGACAGGCTCTCGATCGACCCGTCTAATCGGTCTGCCAGACTTACCACATTGTCACGCGATGTCGCATTTCCCGTTACAGATAGCTTGGAACCATCTAGGCGCCAATTCTCCACCCAGATTCCGGAAACCTTGGCAGTCGCTTTCGAGGTCTTCTCAAGGGCACGACTCCACTGGTCACTTCCGACCAATAGTGAATCCAGAACATCGAGTGCGCGTACGTATCCAGCGGTGGCCGTCTGCATACTGTCAATGCGCGATTGAAGGGCCTTCGCATCCGTTGCCATTTCCTTGTTTGCTCCGTTATTAAGCCGGAGTCGCTGCACGTTGGTCTGATGGCGAAGACTGAAATACCGAGCCATGAAGAACAGGACAGTGCAGAAGAGGAGCGCAAACATGGCTATCACGTGCCACGTTACGGGAATGCGTACGCGCCTCTTAAGTAATCGTGCAGGTAGCAGATTGATTTCTGGAAAGACACTGTCGTATAGATCGTCGCCGGTCAAGCGCAACGCTACCGCAGTTGCTAGGACACTCGAGCGTGTCGCAGTTGACTTCTCGTCGTCGGTGGTGGACGGCAACTGACTCGATAGCGAGACGACATTCGCCTCAGGAAAAAAGAGCGCAAAACTTTCGATGAGGGTTTCTTCGCGCTCCTCTCCAAGAATAAGCACTTGTTGAACGTCTCCCGTGCCATATTCATCCTGTAGTAGGAGCACGCGACTACAAATAGTTTCCGGAGCATCATATGTTGTGATGGAGCGAAGACTTTCGTAATGTTGCAGAGTATCCTCATCAAGGAACATTACCAGCGTATCTTCTACTCCGGCGCGTACGATGAGCGTTTTTCGGGAGTATGGACCAGGAAGAGCTGAATCTTCTTCTTCGGGATGTTCTTCACCATAATTGCGGTCCGTCGTGAGCAAATGTGCCGCCCTGGCCAATCCAAGATATAGAGATACTTCCGTATCTAGAAGACGGACAGCCGGCATGCGGCTTTTCTTATCTCGAAGTACTTCTACGGTCTCGATGACGATATCATTAGACTTGGTCCAAACACCGAGATACCGTTGAATCCCTTCTTCCGTTGGCGACATGGGTAAGAATCCAACGCGATCCGGGCTGACGGGCTCTGATTGATCGGACATCAGTAGTTGCAATAACGTAGCCCGATCTTGCGTTTTCGAAATAACTACGGAACTGGCACCTTCCTTAGTCTTCTGTGATTCTTTTTTCTTTGACTTTCCTTTTCCTTTCTTTTTGCCTTTCGTGTCGCCTCGATTGGCCAGTGCTTCGGCTGTAATTCTCAACTCATGGGTAAGGACATCAGTACTCCCGTTGGCGAAAGCGATTGTTATGTCTGTATATCCAGCTGCTTCACATTCGGCAAGAATATCTGCCAACTCCATGTCGAACGCAGGCTGCACAGAAGACGCGTTTGAATCACCAATATCCGCGTGATTTGCATCCGCTTCTAGGCCTTCAAATTCGGAAGCAAGAAACAATTCTCCCGACCCTGACGATTCACCAAACTGAATGGTGAAATCCGCTCCTGTCGACTCATCAGCGTCGACGGTCATCCCAGCCGTCTCCGTTGTCGCATAGGAGGCTGTGCGGTGCCGGCGAAAGGTACGAAGTACCTCCGGTCCCTCAGGTGTGGCGTGGACCAATACGGCGTCGAGCACGCGGCCCGTTTCCATCACACCTAAAACGTATTCTTTTGTCTTCTTCATGAGTCAAACATAGATTACTTTATTGATCCGGACGAGGGTTTTGTCTCAACCAGTCAATTGTTTGAACCGGCGCTTATTGTTTGCGTAATTCATTGCTGTTTCTTGTGTGATTAAGCCCTGCCGCATAAGGCGAAAAAGATCCTGCTCTAGGGTAATCTGGCCCTGGGCCCACCCCTCCCACATCATCTGGTAGATCTCATTAATGTTTTCATTTTTGATGGCAGCGCGGGCAGACGGGGTCATCCATAACACCTCTTTGGCAAGTACTCGCCCGCCACCTACTTTCGGGCACAGCTTCTGCGAGATGACACAGCGCAAAACGTCAGCCAGTCGATTTCGAATTCTATTCTGTTCCTCTGGTGGATATTCACCGATGATACGGTCAAGGCTCTCTATGGCCGAGGAAGTATGTAGCGTCGAGAAGACTTTGTGACCCGAATCGGTAATTTCTAGGGCAGACGAAATGGTTAGCGGATCCCGCATTTCCCCGATCACGACGATATCGGGATCTTGCCGAAGGGCCTGTGTGATGCCTTCTTTGAACGAACTGACGTCAGTCCCCACTTCCCGATGTCGAACAATGCATAATTTCGAAACGTGCATGTATTCGATTGGCCGACCAATGATGACGACATGCCCGGGAATGTCTTTGTTGTTGGCATCAACAATTGCATCTAGCGTCGAACTCTTTCCGGAGCCGGTCACACCCGTAAGCAGGGTGAGCCCGTCTCGCACATGTCGGAACATGAGTCCTTTCTCAATCAGTGGGTGGAACGACAGTGAGCGTAGCGGACGGACCTCGTCATTGATCGCACGCATATTGAGTCCAAGATGCTCCAGATCGTAATAACACGTGGCGCGAAATCGACGTGGACGCCCGTCTTTACCGTCTACAGGTAGCTGGAAGGAGAAGTCGATGGAGCCTTCCTCAAAAAGGAGATCGAGTTGGCGTTCTGTAAGCAGATTCAGCCAGAGCACGTTCGTCACATCCACTTCGTACCGACCCATGGACTCATCCGGACGCTTATCGCCGTCGACTCGGTACCAGATGTAGCCATTGCAAGCCGGCCCTCCCCCATCAATATCACTGGCGTCAATCTCTACCATGTGCCGAATGAATTGCTCGACAAAGACGCGCATACTCGTCCTTTCTTTATCGGGCAGCATCTGAACTTGCTCCCGCAGAAATTGAAGCCGAGCTTCGCCATACAGTGAATACGGGATTGAATCAGAAACGGTATTGCAGATTTCGGGAATGGGAGAAATATGCGGGAGTCGCATAGATGGCATCCCCTCACCGCCGGTCCCTCTGGCGGGGCGTGTGGGCCTATCTTCGGAGTCCGGTAGCTTCTGCCGATTCATCAATTCCTTTAGTCTGGTGTCCATATCCGGGCTCGTGTCCACAAGATGGGTGGCTATACAAGGGCGTCGCGGCGTCTGGCGTGTCAAATCGACCGTTTTCCAGACCGTTTCGCCTAATCACCATATCGTCCGATGCAGACCCCTCTTAAACGGATGCCGCTAGAATTGTCTCGGGCACAAAATTCTATTATTCCTCGCTGTGGATCTACCCAAGTATTTGCTGGGTTAATTCTTGATCATTTATAGATCGAAGGAAATGATAGAAACAAAAAATGGGCGCCACACCGACAGGTGGGGTACCCATTATGCTCCTTATTTGGAGCTTACCGTTTTGGATGCTTATCAATCGCCGGTTGCTGTCACGCGCATCATTTCTTCAACCGACGTTTCACCCATAGTGACTAGCACTCGGGCGGATTCCTGCAGCGTCAACATCCCGTCCTCTACGGCTTGCGTCCGAATCGCGTCCTCGTCAATTTTTTCTCCCGCTTCTACAATCATATGTCGGATGTCACGTGTGAAATACATCGTCTCGCAGATTGCACGGCGACCCTTATATCCCTGACCTCCACATTTGGGACAACTCCCGTTGGTCGCGGCTTTATAAAACGTGTTTTCGGCAATTTCGTCATCTGAGAAGTTAAGCCGCTCCAGCATCACAGGATCCGGGTCATCATCAACCTCTTTACAATCGGGGCAGAGTCCGCGAATTAGCCGTTGCGCCACAACAAGATTAATGGCATAAGCAATCAAGAACGGCTCCACACCCATTTTGAAAAGTAGACTTACAGCACTTGGTGCGTCATTGGTATGCAGCGTGGAGAAAGTTAAGTGGCCCGTATTTGCGAGCTTGATCGCCAATCCGGCAGTGGCTTTATCGCGCATCTCACCTACCATGACCACATCAGGGTCATGGCGAAGAATCGCGCGAAGTGCCCCTTCCAGGTTGAGTTTGTTATTCAATTTAATCTGCCGTACACCGCGAATAATGTATTCTACCGGATCCTCAACGGTAAGTACATTTACATCCGGCCTGACAACTTGATGGAGGGCGGCCACCAACGTCGTACTTTTCCCCGAGCCAGTCGGACCCGTAAGTATGACCATCCCGTAAGGCTGACGAATCGCCCGATCGAATCGCTCGAGAGCCACATCCAGCATACCAAGTTTTTGAAGATCCGTAAGTACCTTTCTGTCGTCAAGTACTCGAATGACAATACTTTCTGCCCGAATTTCCTGGGCAGCCGACGCAATTGGAAGTACTGACACACGAAAGCGAATTAATGCTCCATCAACCCATCTTTGGATAAAGCCATCCTGCGCCATGTCGCGCTCAAAGCGATCCACATTGGACGAGTTGTCCTTGGCGACGGCGAGGAATGATTCCGGGTGAACTTTATCTTCCGTATACCATTTCTTAAGCTTTCCATCCGTACGAAAATGTATTTCGATTTGGCGATTGGCATTTGGGTAAATATGGATATCGGATGCCCCCTGCCGAACTGCTTCGACTAACGTGGCCTCAAACAGATTGATAAGCGTCGAACGGCTAATTTCGGCTTCGAGTGCGTCTTCGTCGATCAGCCCGCTTTCTTTTTCCTCGTAACTCGTCCCAAGGTCGACTGCAGACGGATCTGCCTCTATTCGCTCAAGATATTCGTTCTTGCGGGGGAAGACTTCCTCGATGACCTTTTCAATAACCGCTTGTGGAGCGAATCTAAGTTCAAAGCGCCCCAAGTTGAGCTCGTGAAGCAGGCGGTGGACCTCGGGACGACCCGGGTCGTGCGTGACAAAAATTAACCTCGCAGCCCCGTTCTGAGGGTCAATATCATACTCGAACGGAAGTAAATGCAGGTCCAGTAAATCTTCCCGACGATCTTCCGCAATAGTCTCCATAATTAGGAGCACGAACTCACGATCGGGACGCCCGGGCCCAATATCCGCCAGTGGGAAGGCATAGACTTCTGCCGCTTCGTTAAAGAGGACTGCAGAATCAACTTCAGGAACCCGGGCCAAATGTCGCCATAGCAATTCCCTTCCACCTTGTTCCTTTTGCAACCTTACCGCTGCGGCTACCTGTTTTGGAGTTACCAGCCGTTTCCACAGTAGTGCCGAGACCACGCGATCTTTCGATTTGGCAACAGGCTTCTTTCCAACCGTGGCCCCACGCTCCTCAGGCTCATCTTCCGTCTTTTCGTTGTCCGATAACTCGCCTTGTCCGACCAGTATTTCCAGAACATCATTTTCGACTTCCGGATCTTCGTATGTTACAGGCTCTTCCGTTTCTTGATCGAAAGGAGCCGAGGCCGTTGGCTCTTGATCTACCAAACGCGAGGCGGGGATCTCAGTATCTTCGTCGTTCAGCGGTGCGACATCCGTTACCGATTCTATAGGGTTCCCGTCTATCCTGGCATCTGCCTGGTCCGGTTCTTCCGGTAGTCGATCATAATCGGAGCGATCAATTTCGCCTGAACCAGCATCTGACTCAACACCAGATATTATTTCTTCGAGGCGGCAGTGTAATGCGCTTGAATTGGCAAAACGCAACTCAACATTCATATCCAATCTGGCAATAAAGGAAGACAGGTCGGATCGTGTTGGATCATCGGTGACAATGATTAAGAAGTAGCGCCCCGAAGTTGACGCCACTTTCACCTCGTAAGGGAGCAAATCAAGCGAGAGCATTTCTTCCCGCTCCGCAAGGGAGAAAAGCGAAAGCGACTCAAGGATGAATTCACCCGACGGATGCGAAGCATCGATGTTCGCTACCCTGAATCCGTTTGATCGGGCAACTTCCTCGAGGACGCGATCTCTGTCCACGCCTTCCTGTTCGAGAACTGATCGCCAAAGCGTTCCTTCCGGCGGTAGGGACCTCAGCGCTGCGAATACTTGTCGCATCTCGACGATACCCTTCTCAATCATTGAGAGCACGAGCGCGTCTCTGACGACGGCATTTACGGGAGAAGTTCCCGACAGGTCTCCCACACCAGAATCGGGCATCTCCTCGTCGTTGCCGACTTCAAGAATGTGATCAGGACCAGCCGTTTGGGCCGAATCGATTTCGTTATCAAATGACAGTAATTCTTGGGCATCGTCAACAGCATCCGGCTCATTTTCATACGATATTTCGGAGCTATCATTATCAATCAGTAGGTCCTCATCTTCCTCCAATGCGTGGCGATCCTTGGCCTCTTCGTTTGAAACTATTGCCGAGTCAGCGTCAGACACTTCCGGGTGGTCGTCCCTGGTCTCATGATCCGTCTCGGTACCGACCCCCATGGTCGTCAACTCGTCAAGAAGCTCGTCCCAGATGGATCCAAGTGCCTGCTGATCCAATTGCTCATCCGAAATGGGTACCGCCGCCCGATCGTCTTGGAGACTATTTTGTACCCCTTCACCGTCCGAGGTACCCGTTGGACCAGCGCCAATGGTTTCATCTTCAGTAGCGGCAACCTCTGCCGCTCTCTTTCTAAACTTTCTATGATTAATACGAGCCATTGGCGTAGGACGAGAGGTTATTTCATATTCATGATGTCATTACTCGACGGCTGAATCAAGGCGATTTCCGAGGAAATGATCGTCAAGAACATAATCGCGACAGTGATAAAAAGCGCCACGAACGTTTGAATCGTTTCTACAGTTGATCGCAATTTTAACGTCGTTTCCTTCTCGTAATAATCAGCCATTTGGACTGCGCTGTTGCGGACGTTGCCGGTCTCGGATCCACTTCGGAATCGGGCGAGCGACATTTGCGTAAACACGCCACTCGCCTCCATGGCCCGTACGAGTTCGGCACCTTGTGCAACCATCATGGGAACCGTCACGGTTTTTATACGGTGTTCCATATAGGCATTTCCACATGCTTCCGCAGCGATCCGAATGACACTGATATTATCGCCACTACCCGAATAAAGGACCCCAAATACACGGCAAAAAATCTCGATATTCAATTTGTGGAGAAGGCCACCGATAACGGGCATTCTGATGAGGTTCCGGTGCAAGATAAACGTTCCTTTCGGTGTACGGATGAATGCAAATAGGCTGCCAAACGTACCGACAAGAACGACGCTGAGCCATATATAGTTGTTATCCATCCAATGGGAAAATGCAAGCGTTTTAGCCGTTAACGGTGGCAACGGAATACCAAAACCTTCAAACAATCCTGCCGTCTGGGGAAAGATGTACCATATATACCAGATAAACGCAGCCATCAAGACTACAATCGTTAGAGCCGGAGTGACCATCGCGCTCCGAACACTTTTGTTGAATTCGTTTTTCCGCTCGAGGAATCGTGCCGTAGCCTCATAAATCTCGGCCATGTTACCACTTCGGGAGGCTATGCCCAACATGTACGCCGTAAACTTACCCAGCATGTGTTGGTGCTTCATGAAGGCTTGTTGAGCCTCCATCCCGCTCTTCAAGTCTCCGTTTAAGTCACGAATGACCTGCTTGAGGCTCCTAGAAGAAACATCGTTCACCAGCAAATTCAGAATTTCATCGAACGGCAGTTTCTCAGTAAGGAGATTAGCGGCCAGTCGCACAAACATGATCATATCTGTACTCGGCGGCTTGCGTTGAATGTTGAACAATTTCCGTTCAACTTTTACAACGTCAAGCCCCATCTTGCCCAGGGCTGAAGATATTTCCTCCGGGGAAAATGCTTTCTGCTCTCCGGACACCAGCTTTCCGTTCGCGTGCCGCACCTTGTACATATACAATTGCCGTTGTTGCAATTGCTGCGGCCTAAACCCGTGCTTGTCTGAAAGAGAGGTTACTTTCTTCTGTGCATTTCTTCTCGAGGGTGCGAAAACGGTTCCTTGAACCGGTTGCCCGGTCTTCCCAATACCAATGAATTTGAACTCGCGAACAGCTGCCATGGTTATTGCCGGAGTTTATCGGATAGTATTTATGGATGACTATGGCGTTATAACGATATCGCCAACGTATGAAATCACTGTTGAGTCTATCGAATAGTCTGTGATGTAAGTACGTACCCCAATTTCCGGGTATTGCTTGGCCACAGCAGTGATCTCTAATTTTGTATCGGTCGCTTTTGTGATTTTAAAAATGCCAATTTTAGTTTCTTCCCCTAGAAAGAGGGTTTGCATCCCGTCAGCCGCTAGTCCGGTATACTTTGCGTTTCCACCCCAGAACGGATCTCGCTTCGTCTTCCAGAATACAGCATCAGTAGCAATGGACAGGTTTCGATCAATCAAATTGTCGGCAAGGCTTTGGTTGAAATGAGTTTCCATGGCGTAAAACCCAGCCATTACTGCAACCGCTACAACGAGGATTCCGATCACAAGTAACAGTAGTTGTTGTTGTCCCATTTTCGGCCTCTAATTCATCATTGACCACGACCACATTTCATGCAAAAGGCGGTATCCCCAACGGGGACTTGCCCGCTTCAGGATACCGCCTTATGCACGCTTTAATTCACTCTGTGAACGGCAATCCTTACGAGGATGAGCCAGAATAATTCGTATCCACAGACGTGGTGATATCAGATGGCGTCGTTCCGGTAACAGTGACGGTCACCTGATTGGTATTCGCAGAGCTAGTGCCTGTGATAATCGGAGCGTTAACATCCGAAAGATCGAGCGTAAAGCAACCGTTCAGGTTGCCATACTCAGTTGCGGCGCAGCCATTGGTTCCGAGCTGGTAACCCATCTGCTGGAGCGATGCTCCTGTGAAGCCCGTGGCATCGGCACCGCCGCCAAAGGCCTGCGGTTTGAGTTTCCAGGCCTGAAGATCACTCGTTATACGAATCGCATCGTTTACGAGCGCATCGGCGTTGGCTTTCTTTTGATTCTCGCTGAAAGCCTGAATGCCGACAACGACCGCAAGACCTACGATTACAATGCCGAGTACAAGAAGAAGAAGTTGTTGTTGACCCATGACTGAGCCTCCGTGGTTGTGTTAAACGTATGGTTTCTTTAGAAGTAGTGTCTCCGACAGGTGTAGATCCCGGATCACGATACTTCTATCGGCATCGCGTCGAAAATACTTAAGTTTTCCGATGAGAAAACTCGAACAACATTTTCGTTGTCAGGGCCATTCTTTCCGTTTGTCGGCATCCGTTGCCGGAATCGAAGCATGAGAAGTGTCCTATAAATGCTGTATCGGACCAAACGCCTCCTATGCTAGCGGATTCTCTGTGAAAGAGCCAAGAAGCGTGCCGGTAAAACAATAAATTGATCCATCCGTATCTTTCTTGCGGCTCTTCCGAAAGGTTGTCTTCTTTTTCAACTATTCGGCCGCGCTGGTCACTAAATACCCTCGTCCCTAATCAATACCGAAACGATGACAGAAACGCCAAAGCAAAAGCTCAACATCGAGCGGATAAAGGTTGAAGGAAAACAACTTGTAGACAAAATCAGAGAAATACTGGAAGAGGGAAACGCACGTCGGGTTATTCTTAAGAAGGACAAGAGAACGCTGATGGAATTTCCGCTGGCCGTTGGTGTCGGTGGGGCCGCTGCGGCCATCCTATTTGCACCGGTATTGGCTGCAGTAGGGGCGCTTGCAGCACTCGTAAGTGATATTGAGGTACTGATTGAGAGAGAAATCATTGATCCGGCGGCCCTCGACGAACATCAAGACTCTGTCTCCGAAGGGGAAAAGACGGATGGCTGAGCGGTCACATGAGTTAGCCCCCGCAATTCCTTCGCGGTCATATGGGTCAGGCGATTTTTCAGACGAGAAGTTAGTGACTTTCGCTGATGTTGAAGCCGCTGCATCACGCCTGGAAGGAAACGCGAACAGGACCCCAGTGATGACGTCGCGCACAGCCAATAAGCAAACGGGCGCGGAGATATTTTTTAAATGTGAGAATTTCCAGCGTACAGGCGCATTTAAGTTTCGAGGTGCATACAACGCGCTGTCGTGTCTTCCACGCTCAGTCCGTCACCGAGGTGTGCTCTCCTATTCTTCGGGGAACCATGCACAAGCCCTCGCCCTCGCGGGGCGTCTCCTGAAAGTCTCGACCACGATCATCATGCCTGATGACGCGCCTGAAGTAAAGCTGCGCGCAACTCGGGGCTACGGTGCGGAGGTCCTTACTTACGACCGAGTTGTCACCACACGCGAGGATCTCGCTCAAAGACTGTCGAAAGAACGACATCTGCCGATAATCCCTCCGTACGACCATCCGGATGTGGTAGCCGGGCAGGGAACTGCCTGCAAAGAACTGATTGAAGAAACAGGGCCCCTCGATCTGGTAATGGTTTGCTGCGGTGGAGGCGGGTTGCTCGCTGGCAGTGCCCTTTCAGCACGTGCGCTAATTCCGGAATCCCGTGTCGTTGGTGTGGAACCTGAGCATGCCGATGACGCTACGCGTTCGTTTTATACGGGGACGCTCCATTCCATTAAAAATCCAGACACCATTGCGGACGGCGCCCGCACTCCATTTCTGGGCCGGATCACGTTTCCGCTCGTCTTGCAGAATGTTAATGAAATGGTTACCGTCTCAGATGCAGCCTTGATTCGCGCTATGCATTTTTTCTGGGAACGTATGAAAATCGTTGTAGAGCCAACGGGAGCGCTCGCAGCCGCTGCATTGTTCGAAGGACTTGTCGATGCTCAAGGTGCACGAGTTGGCGTCATAATCAGCGGTGGCAACGTCGATCTTTCGCTCGCCGCCAATCTGTTCGGAACACTTGATCGCCCCAATGCCACCATATGAGGGTGAAACGCGTGCGGGGTATCTTGAATTCCTGGTTCGGCATTTCGAGCTCCCCGACTTTATCGACGACGACCCGATTTCCATTCCCCATGGCTTCGATGATCCGCGCGATCAGGAAATTATCGGGCTATACGCCGCTCTTCTCGCGTGGGGACGACGTGACACTCTGCTCAAGAATTTGGCCTGGTTGTGTGAAATTATGCACTTCGCACCGCATCAGTTCGTCAGTCGGTTTAGCCAGAAAAAGGCTGCCTTACTATCGAATTTCAAGCATCGTACGTTTCAACCAATAGATGCTGTCTGGTTTACTCTTTGCTTACAGGCTGCACTGTTACAGTACGGCAGCCTGGAGAATTACTTCTCGAGTTATCTCGGCCCAAATGATCAACATGTGGGCCCGGCCATTGAAGGATTTAGTGCTTCGTTATTGGACCGGGTTCCGGATTGCCCGGTCCGGTTGCAAAAGCATCTTGCACGCCCTTCAAATGGCAGCGCGTGCAAGAGACTGAGCATGTTTCTCCGTTGGATGGTGCGCCCTGGCCCCGTCGATCTTGGGATTTGGCCCAGCATTCGCCCGGCTCAGCTCGTGCTCCCACTTGATGTCCATTCCGGCCGTACTGCTCGGGCGCTCGGTTTGCTCGATCGACGCGCCAACGACTGGCAGGCCGTTCTCGAATTGACGGAACAATGCCGATTGCTTAGTCCCGATGATCCCGCCCGATATGATTTCGCTTTCTTTGGCACGGGTATATCCGGTCTGCCAATTGATCCGAGGTTTGACGTGCTTTCCTAGGCCTTCCCTCGTCAAGCGCTAAATATGCGCCAAGCCCGTCCGATACCGAGGAAGAATTCGCCCTATCAGAAAAGGACGCATCCTTTCCCATGCCCATAATCTCCTTTCAGCACCGGTCACATTTGGGGTTAATCTCCCCCAAGTTTGTCAACCGCATTATTTACATGCTCGCTCTTCTGAGCATTCTCTGTATGGGCGTAAGCCTTCTATACTGGTCAATGTCGCCAATCGTTCATGCGCTATTTCCCCATGATGGTCAATTTTGGTGCAAGCGGCTTACCATTCTTCAACTGCCGCCCGCACTTATTGCCAGCGCCGCTTCATTGAATGCTATGGCATCACTCATCGTCGCTCTGCGCCATCAATCCTTCGTGCGCGGCCTTTACAAGATTCGAGACTTTGTTGGGCATGATTCGGTCCGATCATCCCTATTTTTTTATGGCCTTGCCCTATTATTGGCCGTCGGATATGCGATTCTTCGATTTCAACTCAACTATGAAGTAAAAACGTACACACTTGAAATGTTGACTCGAGGCGAGGGCAACGCTCCGTATCAGTACCGGACGCTGGTTCCATGGGTTGTGAAAAGCCTGCTATTCTTGGCACCCGGTCTGATTCCAATGGAGCGACTGATCTATGGAATTATCGAGGCCTCATCGTGTTTTTTGCTCTTTGTCGTCTTCGCTCGCTTTTTAACACAGTTCACTAACAATCTAACGTCCTGTCGACTCTTTTCCCTGGGTTTAATTTATCCATTATTTTTTACCCATCTAATTCCTAATCGTGCAAACCCGATCTATGCCCCATACGATACGCCTGCAATACTGATCATTACGATCGGGCTTATTCTACTATATCACCGGCGTTGGGGGTGGTATTATTTGCTGTTTGTTGTGGGTACGATTAACCGGGAAACGACGTGTTTCCTAACCATGATCTATTTCTTTACAGCTTTTCAGAAGGATTCGTGGAAGTCCATAGCCCTTCATTGTGGAGCGCAATTACTGATCTGGATCTCCATCAAGCAGGGCATCTTTTTGCTCTATCCGGATCAACACTTATTCACCGGAGAGAAGGGAACGTTCATAAATCAGGTCCTCCTGAACAAGTTATTCGTCACCAATCCACTAAGTTATTTATATTTTTTACAAATGATGGGTGGAATATGGCTACCGGCCATACTACTCGGCGGAATTATAGCGTCATCCTTTGCTAAGCGTGCCTTACTCGTATTCATTCCGTTTATGTTTGGAATGTACCTTGTAGGATTGTTAGCCGAGCTTAGAATATTCGGAGAGATGATACCGGTAACGATGCTCGTATTTGTTCTTGTCGTCCGCAAATTAGCCTATGAGACTAGCCTGGCGGAACGTTCAACTTCCGTTCAAAATACTCCAAGGGTTGCCGAACTGGCTGTTTCGACAAAATAACATCCCGTGGAATACCAATTTTCACTGCGCACTTTCATATGCCAATTGACCCAGAGAATAATAAGCGCCATCATAATAGATTAGTGGGTCCTGATCGTGATTCCCAATCACTCCTACAACCTCCCCTACCAATATTGCATGATCCCCGGCGGTATGTATGGTCGTGGATCGGCATTGGAGAATTTGGCCCACGGACATGATTAACGGAATACCGTTCTTGTCTATCGTATGTGCTACCGATCTAAACTGCTCTTCCCCGTCGAGTTCAGGTCTAGCAAAATGGGCAGAGAATGCTGCATTGGATTCATCCAATATATGAACGGCGTAATGGGAGGCCTGCGACACAATGGGATACATGAATGCATCAAGATGCACGTTAAACGAAATGAGGGGTGGAGATAGCGATACACTATTAAAAGAGTTTATGGTAATTCCGCGACTTCGTCCTCGGAAACGCGCCGTAACAATTACAACCTGCGCCGGCACTACCCGCATTACCTTTCGCAAGTCCTCACCGTCAACGTGCCGAATAATCATGGATCCGTCGGATAGTCATTCCTACACCAAAGCCAGTCTCCGGCTTGTCGGGGAGTGCCAATTTTGGTCATGAAAATACGTCCTTTACCTTGCCAAAGAACGATCGGGATTCGGCGTGCTTTTCGGGCTGAGGCGAAAAAGACGGAGAATTCCTGTGTTGCTCGATAAAGTTGCTTTCTTCCTCCGAGAGCGATGTAGGCGTCCATACACGAATATGGACCATCTGGTCGCCACGTGACCCGCCATGAAGTTCTGGAAGTCCACGTCCCCTCATGCGCAATATCTTCCCTGATTGGACACCGGGATCAATCTGAAGCCGGGCACGACCAAGCAGCGTAGGAACTTCCACCTCGGTACCAAAAACGGCGTCCGGAAATGAAACAAAGAGGTCATGGTAAATATCCAGGCCTTCGCGCGTAAAATGTTCGTGGGGCAACTCTTCAATTTCGATACGCAAATCGCCGGACGAACCACTTCGCATCCCAGCATTACCGGCGCCGCGGAGTGTAAGAAAATGACCCTGAAGTACACCCTGAGGCACGTTTATGGTAATGGTCTCATCACCCTTTTGACGCCCTTCTCCGCCACAAACGGTACACTTGTTTTTTAGGATCCTGCCTTCACCCTGGCATGTCGGGCAGGGTTGCACATTAACAAATTGGCCAAAAACCGATCGGGTAACCTGGCGAACCTCGCCCTTTCCCTGGCAAACCGTGCAACGACTATATCCTTCGTCCCCCTTTTCGGCTCCAGAACCGGAGCAAGACTCACATGGGACATACTTTCGAACCTTTATTTTTTTCTCTACACCTTCGGATATCTCTTCCAGGGTGAGTGGCAATTTGATTCGCAGGTCCCCCCCCGGTCGACCCCGGCGCTGGCTACGTGATCGTCCGCCCCGTCCGCCAAACACTTCGTCGAAGATTCCACTACCGGAAAAAATATCGTTGAACGTACTAAAGATGTCGTTAACGTCATGGAAACCAGGATTGCCGCCGTTTCCGTTTAAACCTGCGTGTCCGAAACGGTCGTAGCGCTGCCGCTTCTCCGTATTGGATAGTACTTCATACGCTTCCGCTGCCTGCTTGAATTTGGTCTCAGCACCCGGATTGTCCGGATTGCGGTCCGGATGATATTTTAAGGCAAGTTTCCGGTAGGCTCGCTTGAGTTCATCCTGCGAAGCACTTTTTTCAACGCCTAGGAGTTCATAATAGTCTTGCATAGTATTCGGTCATGGTGGGGCTAGAGCAATGATTATTGTATTCAGGAGGCTACTATTACGCGGGCATGGCGCAAGACCTTGTCCCCCATTCGATATCCTTTTTGTATCTCCTGAAGGACCACCCCCGCTTCACTGCCCTCCGGCGCAGGCATCTGCATCATCGCCTCGTGTTGTTCCTCATCGAACGGTTGTCCGACGGCTTCAATGTGCTCGACGCCGAGTCGGGACAATTCGTCCTTGAATTTCCGGTATACAAGATTAACACCGTCTCTAAGACCGGTGAAAGGATCCTTGCCACCTGTATTGTCCTTGTCGGCTTCGGCAGAAACAGCCAAAGACCGTTCAAGATCATCGACCACATCGAGCAATTGTTGGACGACCATTCCTTTTCCGATATCGACAAGAATGGCCTTCTCTTGCTCTGTCCGGCGGCGATAGTTTTGAAATTCGGCTACCTTGCGGACCAATTGGTCTCGTGATTTTTCCAGCTCAGCTTGTAAGACTTCTACTTCATCGGTAGAATTCCAATCAGACCCGATTTCTCCATCTAAGTCTTTTGCCGACTCAACCAGGTTATCGGACACTTCCGGCTGTTCCGATGCACTAATCCGGTCCGCTGCGACGCCAGACTCCACTTCATCTATCATGCTTTGATCCTTGTCCAGTTTCATTTTAAATCTTGATCATGCTAGGCAGCTATTATTAAAGAGAACGGGATATGTCTTAACTCAGATGAGGCTATTCACCCATCGAGCTAATGAGTCCGGCCATTCCTTCAACCAAAGACACCACTTGCGCATAGTCCATCCGTTTCGGGCCGAGAACGCCAATCGTCCCTACCGTTTCACCTACCCGGTAGCGAGCAGTTACGATAGAATAGAGTGCCGCATTTTCTTTCGCGACATGTAGATTGGCATTCTCGCTACCAATACTAATGGTAGCCTTTCCGATCTCTGTTTCATCGGAAATCGTAACGTCCTCCATAAGACAGAACATCGCATCCTCATCTTCCAACAACTCAAAAAAGTGTTTCAAGTCTTCCGGATCCTGAAATTCGGGTTGAGCAAGGATGTTCGAGGTCCCCTTATAATTCACTATTCGATCTTCGGCAACTTCACTGAAAAGATGAGCCGACTCATCAAGTATCAGTTGAATGATGCCCGTATGTTCTTTTCTCAGGTCTCGGACTCGAGGAAGACACGTCCGCCGGATTTCCTCGAGCGTGAGGCCGGACAAACGCTCATTGAGCATGGCGACCACGCCTTGTAAATCTCCCCGTCCAAAATCAAAGGAAGTTTCGCGGTGTAAGATCATCGTTCGAACAAGACCACCGCGAACACTTAAAACAAACATGACGCGAGAAGAAGAAAGAGGGACCACTTCAATGCGTTCGAGAACGCCGGTCGAAAGAGATGGTCCGAGAACTAAGCCGAGCAGGTTGGTCAATTCACCAAGTAGATGGGAGCTCAGCCGTAGCATTTCCAGCCGATCCCTTCTCACCTTTTCCAAGCGACGCCGAAGGGTATGGCTTACCCCTGCGGAGAGTGCCATGGACTGCATGAGTTCATCGACGAAAGTACGGTAGCCTCTTTCTGTCGGAACGCGCCCTGCCGAGGTATGGGGATGCCCCAAATATCCATTCGCCTCCAGATCACTCATTGTGTTCCGGATAGAGGCCGCACTCAGACCCAGAGGATAACGGCGAGAGAGATACTGCGAACCAACAGGCCCGGCCGTAGAGACGAAACTCTGTACAACCAGACGCAGAATGTCTCGTTCGCGCTCATTAAGCACCGTGCCCAAGGATTGATATGTGTGATTAGAATTTCGCACGCCGAATTGACAAGTAGCAAATCCCCTGCCGACAGCAAGAAGCAGTTAAACTAAATAAATATGAGGCTTTCACGGTTGGTCCATCTGTCACGTTGACAGACAATATTGCCAGTATGATCATAAATGAACGTAACCGCTAATTCATTTACATCGACGTTCAAACTACAATTCAAGCCGGAGAGTTTCTACTTGGTCCGTTTCTCAGGTTGGTATTACTGGAATTTATGCGAACGGAAAAACGCCGCCCATCGAAGGGGCGGCGTCCGTCCTTTACCCGAGTGAAATAAAGCGTCATTCTATGCGTCCGATCTCAGACTCTCGTCTTAATTGAACCTCGGCTCCCTTGCGGGTCTTGAATGACAAGGTCGTCTGTACTTTTTTTGGCCTCAAATTGCTCGCTTCAATGCTTGCGTCCCCCTTAAAGGATAGTCCGGTAGATACATTTCCTTGACTCGTACGCCCGTATAGCTCGTACTGGGGACGCGTATATCCTATTGAATCGTCGTCATAATCGTTCAGCCATGAGGCATCCCGTGGCAAGAGCGAGATCGGAACATATCCATCGAAATCGTCTGGGTCGAAGAGGCGACTGTACCGTAATGGCCTTACGCGACTGTCGCGAAAGTCAACGCTTCCGGCATAGAGTATGTCTGAGCGTTGGTACAATTCACCAGCGACCCCGTCATAGTCACGCGTCGAAACCATTTCAAATCCAATTCCCGGCGATCCTACGACAAACAGGTCGCGGTCGAAGTGCACTTCTCCGTCATTGTATAATGTCGCCTCTATGTGTGATAGGGATTCCGGAATGCGATGCACCTCACCGAGGTAATGTCCATCTCGATAAAACTCTACTTTCTCTATCTCAATATCCAACCGGGCGTAATCATCGTTTGCATAACGGATGGAATGGTGATAATAGGTCTGCACATCAATACGGGAACTACGATGACGCCCTCCCCATCCGGCATCGACATAGACGACCTGACGGTATCGGTATCGCGGGCGCCAGTAATGGTGATATCGGCGCGTCCATGGCCACCGGATATTGACGTATAGCCCGGGGCGCCGCCCCCGGTGATTCCAATATCTCACATAACGACGACGAGATTGGTACTGAGGATCATGATTGTAATAATTTCGATGTCGGTAGCGATCTACCCTCCGATCGTTAACATTTGAGCGCGTAGTTTTGTGTCCATTCCGACCCTCAATACGTCGATCACGGTGTATTACACGCGGCCCATTCGAATCTCGCTTATGGTCTCGGTTTCCCACGCGACCCCTCTCTCTTCCTCGAATAGTATCTCCGTTCTTTCCCTTCGCACGCTTCTTTCGGTTCTCTTTCGATGATTCCCCACGCAACGGTACCGTCCGATCTCGCGCATCAATCTTCTTATTGGGCTGTACTCGGACCGGCGATTCCGTTCGTCCGGAAGTTGATCCCCTACCTTGGCCGAAGACGACCTGAGTTCCCAACAAGGTGGTCACTAAGAAAAGATAGAAGATGGCCCAACCCAGGGCTCTATATCGTACGGCTCGTTCCATAATCTTCTCCAGTTAGATTTTCGCGGTTCAAATGGAAGTACCCATCCAGAGATTACCCCTCGACAAAAATATGCCAGTTCTCGCCATATGCACTTTACACCCACAATCAGGCAGTTGCAGGCCTTCAATGGCTAAAAAGACCGATTATGCCATACCGATTTGTCCACTGTATTGGACACTTTTCGCGACATGTCAGGATTAATGCGAACCCGTCAGCGAGCGATACCCCATACCATTGTCCCGCCGATGTAAGCAGTCCAAATGACTGAAATAGCCGAAAGCAGTGCAAGAATCCCCATTACCACTCGGATCACGAGTGGATCCGTTGTCCGACGCGTTATGGGCCTGTATCGCTCCCAAATCGATACGCCAATGAGCCCCATGAGCGAAAGCCCGGTCAGAATTAGGAATAAAAGTGCGGCATCCTCATGCTTCCCAACAAGTTCTTCAACGATCGGCGTCCCCTCGACGCTTTCCTTGATCTCATCGCCCGTAAAATACGCGGCCAATCCGCCCACCATTCCGAGTGAAAAAAGAAACAATGAACATAACCGCCAGAAGGGTTTATCGAGGAAAGACCAGAGTATTACCGAAAGCGCGCCGATTAGCACTAGCACGATGGGGAAATGGACCGCTAGCGGATGAACGACGGGGATCTGATATTGAAAAACCTGTTCCATGAAAACGGGGAAATCCAGAGAAGGTCGAAATCAAGCTGCGTGTCTCCAACATAGGGCGGACGATTCGGCGGCACAAGATGGCTATCAACGAGCCCACAATTCGGAAATTCAGTCAACAAGCATTTGGTAGGCGCATCTCATCTTACCCATACTTTGAAACTCCCTAGTTGCAGCGAATATCTCGATCAATGACCACGGCAACCACAACACCCGTGATCCTGACCCATCAAGGTCTCGCCGAGATCACATCCACGGAGTGATAACACGGAATTGGTTATCTCTTCATGTGAATCCTCTTCCCCTAACGACGTGCCGCATTCCTTCTCTAAATACATGCCGGCCAAGGCTGTGCAATGAGTCTAAGTGCATGGCCAAAGCTCTTGACGAAGGCCTCAGCTTGTCGATGCGCGTCGGAATGCGACACAGCAGTACAAAACTCTTCGGAAAACTTTCTGACCTATCATTTTACAAGCATTACGGTTTGAGTTTCCCTGAAATTCTCGCCCACGATTTCGTATAGATAGACTCCGCTCGAAAGCCCATTCCCATCAATTGTAAATCGGTATTCCTGCCCACCGATCATTTCTCCGTCATGCAATAGACGAACCTGACGTCCCAGGGCATCATATACTGCGACACGAACATACTGCGTCTGTTCCGCCAAGAGTGAGAAGCGGGCTTCGGGATTAAAAGGATTTGGAAATGCCGGCGAGAGGATGTACGACTCCTGCAAAATAACGTTGACACTCACTTCAGCACTGTAATGCGTACTGCCATTGAGACCGAGTTGCTTCAGACGAAAATGATGATCCCCAGGCGAAACCTCATCGATTCGGTAGGTATAGGCCTGTACCTTATTACTCGATCCGTGACCCGGTACGAAGGATTCTGTCCGCCAGACATCATCCGTGCTCCGGTGCTCAATCTCAAATCCGGCGTTATCTTGTTCGGACGCCGTCTGCCAATTTAAAATGACCGAGCGACCATCGGTCAAGGCCTCGAACTTAGACAATTCGACCGGGAGTACGATATCCGAATTGCGAAAGAATCGCACGGATCCATCTCCTTGACCGGCAAATACGTCCAGATCACCATCCCCATCGATGTCGACAATGGCTGGCGTTCGATCCGTTTCAATGAGCGTAAATTTACCATCAAACGGATCGTTCGTACCGGTCCGAAGAATGAAATCCGGCGAAGAAGCAGACCCCGTATTTTCAAAGAAGTTCAGTTTTGCAGTATTTAGACCAAAATCGAAAAACTCACCCACTACGGCATCAGAGATACCATTTAAACCGCAATCGATAAACGCCGGTGCTGCGCGGCGGTCCACGAGCACGGCTTCAAGAGGATTTGCAGAGCCGGTGACATGTGAGAACGAAGGAGAATTAAGGATACCATCGTCTTCAAAGTCACTGTTTTTCCAAAATTCTACTGTCCCCGACGAGCCGTAAAAGTTGTCACCGATGCCGACAAACGCATCAACATCTCCATCTGCGTCTACATCTACAAACGAAGGCATACTCTCTGCGCCAACATCCACGGCCGAGAGTGGATTCTGCCCCGAAGGAACAACGACAAAACTCGGTACAAATTTGTCTCCGTCATTTCTTGCTAGCCGAACGAGTCCGTCCTCATTTCCCAAAAAAGCGTCGAAATCTAGATCGTGGTCAAGATCTACAAAAGCAATTGATGCTTTGGCGGGATTGCCGGGAAGTACAATTGCGTCTAATGGATTATCAGTCCCTGTCCTTTGGATAAATGCGGGATTCATCGCATCGCCAGTGTTTTCAAAGAAAGCGACAGTTCCATCGTAAGTACCCAAAAAACCACCAACGCCAACGAATACATCCATATCCGAATCATTATCAATATCTACAAACGCGGGGGCGCTTTGGGCTTCGACCATTACACCCGCCAATGGGTTAGTCGCGACGTCCTCAATAAAAGAGCAAGAGCTGATCTGAACTGTTGGCATTTTCTGAGGATTCATGCGCTCAGGCAATGTCCAGCCAGGTTCTGCCGGAAGGTTCCACAACGGTTGCCGGCGATACCAGGATTCCGAATCGGGTTGACCCTGATTCGATCGGAGCACCGGCATGGATTCCACTCCGGAAACGAGTGTCGAATTCACGCCCGGTGTACCCGTCATACCCAGATACAACCCGCCGGCAAGAAGTACGCAACCCGGTTGTACAATATTTTTGTACCGATTCTTGTGATTGAGATGTGGGGCCATATACGCTAATATCTCCTTGAATTTTATGTTTCCGAAGAGGACTCACATACTCGGGTTGTCGGTCCCGACTAGGCCTCGGCGGTTTCTTGACTCGCCCTTAAAATTAAGAGTTTGCGGCCTGAAAAGCTACGCAGAATCTGTCGGAGATAGGCTGAAGACTTCCGAATATTTGTGTCGATTCCATCCTATTTAAGGGCTTCGATATAGATGAAATTAGGCATTCACCCGTTAAGTGTATCGATTTTCACTGTAATCCTTGCGGCATCAAACAAGTACATTACCTGTCATTTCGTCAGGGACTGGTTCTCCAATGAGGGCCAAAATGGTTGGAGCAATGTCGCCCAATTTGCCATCCTTTATGGGCCCGTTGTACCCTTCCTTTATAATCAAATGAGGAACGGGTACCGTCGTGTGTGCCGTGTGGGGCGTTCCATCCGGGTTTCGCATCCGGTCCGAATTACCATGGTCGGCAATGATATTGATACTGTATCCGTGCTCCATGGCAGCTTCCACCACGACCCTCGCGCACCTGTCCACTGTTTCAATGGCTCTTACAGCCGCCTCGAAAACGCCCGTGTGCCCAACCATGTCGGGGTTGGCAAAGTTCAAAATAACCAGGTTGTATGTTTCTTTGGCCAGCGCAGCGGCCACGCGACTCGCTAGTTCGGGGGCACTCATCTCAGGCTGCAGGTCGTAGGTCGCTACTTTAGGCGATGCGACCAGAATGCGGTCTTCACCTTTAAATGGTGATTCTCGTCCTCCACTGAAGAAGAAGGTAACATGCGGATATTTTTCAGTCTCGGCAGCCCGCAATTGCCTCCCGCCCCGAAAAGCAATTACTTCCCCAAGCGTGTTTGTCAGATTTACTTTAGGAAAGGCGATCGGGCAGTTGAAATCAGGATGGTAAGGGGCGAAGGTGATATAATGAAGATTATGATAGGGATGTACTGGAAACGGAGCTTTTTCTTTGTCGTCGCACGAGACACCATTCGCGTCATTGTCTGCGCGAACCCAGTTCTGAAAATCACGCTGGGTAAAAGCCCACGTGAGTTCTCTGGCGCGGTCCGCCCGGTAGTTATAAAATACTATTGTATCGCCATCCACGATACGCGAATCCGTCCCAGTCTTTACGATGCGACAGGGGAGAACGAACTCATCAGTCACGCCACTCGCATAGCTAGCTTCGAGTGCCGCAATTGGGTCATCGAACAATTTGCCCTCCCCCTTCACCATCAGATTGTACGCCAGACGAACCCGTTGCCATCGCCGGTCCCGGTCCATAGCGTAATATCGTCCGACGATAGATACCAACCTCCCCACACCTATTTCGTCTGCCTTCTTTTGAAATTCGGAAACGTATTTCACGGCCCCGTGCGGATCGGTGTCGCGCCCGTCGGTGAAGGCATGGACGCAAACCTGGTCACGTTTAAGCCCTTCCCGCTTGGCAAGCTCCAATAAGGCAAAAAGGTGGCCGAGGTGAGAATGAACACCGCCATCCGAGAACAATCCGAGGAGATGCAACTTGGAATGATGCTCCTTGACTCGCCGTATGCCCTCGATCAAAACCTCATTTTCGAAGAAGTCCCCGTCAGCGACTGCCTTGTTGATGCGCGTAATTTCCTGATAGACCACGCGGCCTGCACCTAGATTCATGTGCCCGACTTCGGAATTGCCCATTTGCCCGTCAGGTAATCCGACCGGCAACCCAGACGCTTCAAGTTTCGCATGAGGGTATCTGGCGAACAAACTATCCAGAAATGGTTTCTTTGCCTGATCAATCGCACTTACAGAAGGATCCTCGGCAATACCATATCCGTCGAGAATAATCAATATATGACTCTTTGCTGCATCCATGACCGTGCTTTTTTGGTTTTAAATCCTGTAATCCTTAATGCGCTTTGTTGTGCGACCGGTCTTGGTCTCGAAAACATTCATCGATTGGCATTTCGGGCAGGCAACCTGCTCTACCCTTTGCCGATCCGTTCGATAAATCGGTTCGTCGAAATAATGTCCACGTGTCTTGCAGTAATAACGACCCCGGGATACGTCCATTCCCGACAACATTCGCGGCAACTTTTGTAATTGTGCAAAATACTCACATGCCATTGAAACCGTACATTCATCACATCTAGGACTTCGCGCCGTGCATCTGTATCGTCCGTGAAGGATGAGCAGATGGTGGACTTCACCCCACATTGCCGGGGGATAAAGCGCTTTTAGTTGCTGTTCAACTTTCAGAGGTGTGGCGGCATCATTGGTAAGTCCGAGTCGGTTGGCGACCCTAAACACGTGCGTATCGACTGGCAAGGCTTCCTCACTCTCAAAGGCCACAGATGCAACAACCTGTGCCGTCTTTCGACCAACCCCCGGGAGTGTTCGGAGAGCATCGATGGATTCAGGAATTTTCCCGTCGAAAACATCCCTTACTTTTCGGGCCATTCCAACAAGGTGGTTCGACTTGTTGTTCGGATACGATATCGACTTAATGAGCGGGTAAACCATTTCAGGTGTGGCGTCCGCCAGGGCCGCCACGTCGGGAAAGGCTTCGAAGAGCGAAGGCGTAACCATATTCACCCGGGCGTCGGTACACTGCGCAGACAGCATGACGGCAACGAGCAAGCGGAATTCGTCCTCGTAATGGAGTTCCGTCTCTGGTTGCGGGATCGCTTTTCGCAATCCCTCTAATACAACCTCCGCCCTCTCACTTTTTTTCACAGCGGGTATTTCGGATAATGTGAAGCAACCATAGGGTTCGATACGTACTTTCGCCTGGCAAAGTACCCATTCCCTGATCTAGTTTCCCCATCTGGATAATGAAGCGCTTTTGTTCGATGAAAACTCATAGTGTCGTTCTCGTCACCTTGACACTTTGGTTGCCTTCCCTAAGCCTTGCGCAGGTCCCGCCACATCTATCTGATGAGGCACAAATCTCATTACTGACAATCCTGCCGGGTCAAGCGCTGTATTCGGCCTTTGGGCACAGTGCGCTCCGCGTAAATGACCCGGTCGCCGGGATAGACCTGGTATTTAATTATGGTACTTTCGACTTCACCGACCCGCTCTTTATCCCAAGGTTCATTTACGGAAAACTGGACTATTTCCTTTCCGTCAGCCGGTATCGTGCAAATCTCGAAGCCAGCAAGAATGAGCACCGCCCGATAATTGAACAAACACTAAATCTTTCTCGGGTGCAGATGCAGGCTGTATACGATCGACTTCTCTGGAATGCGCGCCCACCGAACCGAGTCTATCGCTACGATTTCTTGTTCGATAATTGCTCTACGCGCCTACGTGATATTCTCGAATCCGCTCTCGGACAGTCCATTCGCTTTCCCCCTCTCCCAAACCCCCAAAAAAGTTTTCGCCACCTCCTCGACCCGTATGTCGCCAACCGCCCTATTATCGACTTCGGCTTCGATCTCCTTATCGGGCATCCGACAGACCGAGTGGCCACACCGCGTGAAGTTGTCTTCCTTCCTGACGAGCTCTTTCTTTCGATGACCCACGCCGTACTGGACTCTTCAGGGATCTCTCGCCCGCTCGTCGCTCGGACCGATACTCTGCTGTGGATCCAAGGCTATAAACCGGTACAACCCTCATTTCCGTGGATGATGCTGTTCTTCGGTGCGCTTGTTCTTGTCTTAGGCGGGCTCACCGTCCGAACGACTAGGCATCCAAGTCGAAAACCATTTTGGTTGGATATTTGGATTTTCGGAATCATCGGAGCCATTGGTCTCTTTCTGATTTTCATGTGGTTCGGCACGGAGCACCCTGTGACGAAAGACAATTGGAATATCTTATGGGCCCTGCCTACACACATCATCCTCGCCTATTTACTCTCTCGTGGAAAATTCTTGAAATGGCTTCCGGCGTATTTGTACCTATCGGCGGTTCTCCTACTTCTATCTTTTTCCGCTTTTCTTACGAATTGGCCGCAGACCTTTCACGTTGCCATGCTCCCGTTGATGCTCCTGCTTCTCTGGCGATCGTTGTTCGTTGCAAATAGACTTCGTTCCGTGCGCGACATCTCCTGATTAAATGGGCATTTTCAGCTGAGTCAGAGCGTGTTCATTCTGAATGATTTGTCCGATTCGGTCCGCCGTCACCCGAATAACCTAATGCGTTTATCAAATGCTCATTACTGATCGCGCCTGTCTCGTACTTGTCTCCGAGTGTCCATGCTGTGAAGATGCCAATGGACTTATGATCCTTGAACCTGGGATGCTCCGTATTTCGTTTCTGGGGTTGATTTTTTTCCAGATTGCGCGGCAGATGCGTTTTTGGTAAGCTCTGAGCCATTGCAAATCTTGTCCCCGAGTCGTGCGAAACGTTTACGCCAGTCAATACGGCCGATACGTATTCGATTCCTGCATTCCGGAGAATAGAATAAGCCTCCGTAGCCTCTCCTGAGGTGGTGAACTCCGATCTGATCACCATTAGCACTTCATCTGCAATACCGGCGATTGAAACTGTGCTCCCAGTTGAACACACCGGCCCAGCTTTCACGATGATACGGTCGAAAGAACTACGGAGATGGGCAATCAGCCGCGTGAACTCCTCGGACGCTATAAGTGTAGCCGGAGCAAGGGGAGCATCACCGGCCGGGAGCAAAGACAATCCTGGCATGCGGGTCTCACAGATACTTCGGCCCGCATAGGCCTCTCCGATAATTAAATTGCTCAGCCCACCATGCCCCGAAACTTCGAATTGCGAATGAACTAACGGCCGGTCAAGATCTGCATCCACGATTATCGTTGAGAGTCCAGCCTCGGCAGCAGACAGTGACAGGGATGATGCCACCACGGCTGCGTTCGCTTCTCTATTCACGTTCGCCACGACAAGGACTTGCGGTTCGTGTATCGAACATCTGGCTTGGAGTTGTGCCGTAATTCGATGGTAATCTTGCGAGGTGTCACTTACGCTGGCATTCATTTCAGTACGAGTTGATTCGATACCCTTCCTTGACCCCGTCGTTTGCGTTTGCCCATACATTCGAATTCCTACTCGCTCATTGACGATCACTCCGAGCAGCGGAATGCCCAGGAAGCATACGCCTTCCACGCCGTGGATTCTCTCGTCGAGAATCTCCCGGAGGGCCACCAGAAGTCCCGCAAGAATCAATGCGACCAGCAGACCCAGGACCAAGCTATACGCTTTGTGCGGCGAGACCGGTTCGTCGGGTAACCCAGCCCGATCAAGGATGCGCGAATTGCCAAAAGTCGAAGCCTCTGCTATCCGGGACTGATCGTATTTTTCGTGGAGCCATGAATAGGTTTTTTCTAGCCGCTGCTTCCTTCGCTCCAGATCCGCAATCTTGCGGGACTGTTCAGGAATGCGTCCGTACTCATCCTCATATGCCTTAATGCGAATACCAAGAACCTTTTCCCTTGCGCGCAGTCCGCTCGCCCGTATTTGCTTTTTGGCAATCTCACGTTGGACAGACACAACATCAGCTACCAGACCACCAATCTGTCCCGCCGCTCCCGTAACCATAGCGCCCGAAGATCCAGATTTCAGTACATCTGCGACGAATTGGTCGCTCATCACTTTTAATTGTTTGCGCATTTCCTCAATTTCTGCGCGTTCGCGAGCCAGGTCCGGGTCTAGATCTTCATGCCCACGTAGCTGTGGGTTTCGTGCATATTTCGATGCAACGCCGACTTCCTTCTGCGCGATGGCTGTTTGCAGTGCAGAAATCTTCTGCTCCGTCCCAGCCGCTATTCGGTCCGCCGTACCAGGTTGCAACTGAACAACCTCTTTTTTTAGCGCGCTCAATTCTGTCTCTACCATCTCTCGCTCGACACGTGCTTCATCAAAGGATGCCTGCAGTGTAGCCACATTGGTCGCCAAACGACGTGCTTCGTCGTCAAGGGCAACGGCCTGTTCTCTCTCCTGATATACCTGCAAGTCCTGCTCGGCTTCTTTCAGCCGAGTCGCTTGCGTCTCCAATTGAGTAGAGGCAAACGACTTCATGGCACGGGCTTCTCTTCGACCCATCGATACGCGCTGATTTACGTATGAGCGGGCCACCAGGTTAGCCAATGTTTGCGCTTCCGCAGCCGAAGTACTGCGGGCTTTGACTGTAATTACCCCAACGTCCCTGCGCGTTTGCTCAATCGTTAGTTGTTCTCTTAGTCGGCGGATCAACCTCGTCGAGTCGGGGACCTGTCCTTCGTAATTATTGAAAATGGGAAAGGAGGCGACTAGAATCTCCGGCAAACTCTCCAACTTCGGATCGTCATGAGATTTTAAGTACATAAGTTGACGCACTACGCGCGCGGCGATTTCACGGGACCTCAACACCTCCACTTCGACGCCAACTTGCGTGCCTCCACCACTTAATGTCGAGGCGGCATGCGCTGCATCATCAATAACAACTGTAGCCCGGGCCTCATATACAGGCTGAACCCATTCGAGATAACCTCCGACAAGCCCCATCACGCCCAGAATAGTAAGGCCCAAAATCCATTTCCCGCGGCACACCACCTTCGTGAGGTAGCGCAGAGTGTAACCAAGTGGATAGGATCCGCTAATGGATGTTTGGTATGGCCGGTCGGAATTCATCAACGCTTCGGCGGAAAGTGACCAATTGGACCGCGATGATACTGTTGTTTAGGTGAGGTACTGTTCAAACGGTGCCGAAGGGGTACTTCTTTGCCGGGAATGATAGAAACGTTATGAGATGCCAGTAGATAGGAGGATCGGTCGAAATAGTCCAGTTCCCACAAAAGGATCAGCCCCATGGTTCCAGAGACCGCCGTCAGGAGGATTGAATCCCAGAAGCCGCTCTGCGCGATCAGTAGTCCGACAAACCCTAATAGACCGCCGATGACATAGAAGAAAATTGTGGCCCGAAACTGATGACCAAACGTGCGGCGCAATACGCGGTGATGAAGGTGCTCACAATCGGGGGCAAATGGGTCGCGTTTCCGAACGACGCGCCGGGCGATGGTCATCCATGTGTCGAGGATAGGTACCCCAAGAATTACGAGAATGGACATGAATGTATTTGCGGCGGGATGGGAGGACAGGGTCACCAGCGCCAATACCGCAAGGAGGTAGCCTAACAATAAACTTCCTGAATCGCCGAGAAAAACTTTCGCGCGATAAATGTTGTATCGGAGGAATGCAACGAGGGCCCCACAGACCGCGACGGTGAATAGAAATACGCTCCCTTGAATCCCAACAATGGCGGCCAGAAAAATAAAGGAGAGTAACGAAATTCCACCGGCCAATCCGTCAAGACCATCAAGCAAATTGACGGCATTCATAATGAAAAGGGCCCACCCAAAAACCAATGGATAAGCCAGCATCATTGCTGGCGTACTACCCCCGAGAAGATGGCCAACGGGTACGAGTAGATCATTACAGAAAAGAAGAGGTAGCGTTGCCATTGCTTGCCCCAACATTTTGTATCGTGCTCGTATTTGTTGGAGGTCATCCATGACGCCCGTAAGGATGATCACTCCCATCCCGACGAACATTGCGATAATCACAACCATGTTGATGCCGGTTGAAAATGCCCCGAGGAGAATCATCACCAACATTCCTCCGGATAGCCCAAATCCAATGGCCACACCACCCACTCTTGGGGTACTCTGAGTGTGGATTTTGCGCTTGCCATCCGGCCGGTCCAGCCAACCCTTGTGAATGGCATAGTTGCGAACCGGCGGCATCAATAGATACGTAATCCCGAAAGAGACAAGACCAACTATAGAAGCGGCGGCAATGGCGTTCTGAATCATGAGTTCTATTATTGTTCGTCAACTTCCTCTATGAATAGATCCGGCCTCGGCTAAAGAAATAGCTCCGTTGCAATGGGCCAGAACCGGCTCCTCATTATTCCACCTCTCATCACCTCTTGCAGTCTGAACGAGCCGCAAATGATGGGGTCTTCGTGCCGGAGGCAACATTCTCAAGCATATCGCCATAGTCAACTGGCAGATCACCCTGAGGCTGAATTCTGTTTCTGCAATTTCTCTTCCCCGTCGTCCCAGGCGTCGCCGCAGCGATGCATCCGCAATCAGTTGCCCCAATGCGTCTGCCAACGCGTAGCTATCGCGAGGTCGGACGAGCAGGGCATTCTGATTATCCCGAGCAATCTCGCGGCATCCCGGGACGTCGGTCGCCACGAGGGGTCGCGCGCAGGCAGCCCCTTCAATCAATACTTTACCAAGCCCCTCCCGATATGAAGGCAACACTACGATGTGGGACCTGGCAAAGACCTCTTCCATGTATCTGCAATAGCCCCACCACTCCACAACGCCATCTCTTTTCCAAGACAAGAGTGTTGAGCGGGTTACGGTCGCCAGATTACCGGGGTCAGGTTTGCCTACCAACACGAAGCGCGCCTTCACGCCTCGCATCCTAAGCATATGGGCTGCCTCCACGAACTCCTCCACTCCCTTGTGCCACAACATCCTTGAAGCAAGCACCACGACAGGCACCGAGTGCGGCTCCGGAAGCGGGAGAAAGAGGTCCATGTCCACACCGGGTCCCGTGATGACGGAAGAATTGTCGTCTGAAGCCAATCCTTTTGAGATAAATAGCTCCCGGTCATCCGGATTGAGAAAAAGATCGTGGCGGTTGGCATGGCGGATCCCGCGGCGATAAATAGCCTCGAGACAATGGCGCATCAATACGATGGATTTCCCTTCGTCAATGAAGGAATAGCCGAGCCCTGTGTTCGCATTGACCACCGCCGGCACACCGGACCATCTAGCCGCAAGTGTACCATATAGAATGGCCTTGAGCGTAATGTGATAGACTAGTTGCGGGCAGATTCTTCGGTAGAGTCTGTAGAGATCCCAGAGCGCAATCAATTCACGGTGAAGCCGAACCTTTCCTCGGCTGATTCGAACCGGATGAAAATGAAAACCATTCGCTCGTATCTCAGCCGTGCCTTCGCCAGACGGACCAGCCACATGCACATCATATCCTTCGTCTCTCGCACCATGCCCAATGTGCATATGCTGTGCGACGAAAAATGCCGGATCATTGACGACGATGAGAAATTTTGTGCGCATATAATGATCGATAAGGCAATTTGGAAGTTGCGTTCATCGACCCTTCGTCAAATGATATGCCAGTCCCTTTCTGAAACACTCCGCCACATATTTACCCCCGTCACGTCATTCATCACCTGCTCATTCTCGGCATGAATCCATTCCTATTCTGCGAAACGCGAGGACGTTTATCTGAACAGTATACCCAATTCTGGCTCTTTTTGGATATATTCATGCCGAACATGGTCATGTACAAAAACACTTTCTGACAAATTTTTGGCCACTGGACCAACTTCAGCAATAGGACTTGATTATATAGAGTTGCATCGTATACGGGTCTCATCTCGATAAAGAGGGCTGTGAAAGAAGTTCTGCCATCACATCGTCCCAACGTGCAGATATAGCCGAGTCAATCGGTACCGCCCGATGCCTGAGCAGATAGTAATTGAGCCCCGAAACAAGTGCCACCACGTCGACCAACCCCTTGCACACCTGTCCCAGGATTCCCATCGCCAGGCGTGGAGATCGCTGCGCAATTGATTCTCTAACAAGCGATTGCGCGAAGCTTAAGCGGGCCCGTAGAATCTTTCTAAGATGTAGCCCATCCACTCTGTACCCGTACAGCACATCCGGCAACCGAGCAAAGTGACTTTGGCTGAACGATCGGAGCATGAGGTCTTCGTCTTCAGCCCGTACAACATCAGCCCGGTATCGAAAACGGCGAAACCAACCGGTATTCCCCATCCATGTCGCGTGGTTGAAATGAAATCCCGACCATGGAGTTCTCACCACATCCTGATGCCGGCTTCCACGAATTTTGTCTCTCCCTACTGCCGTTCCGTCGCTCTCAAATACTACCATTCCAGTAGCCACTACGTCGGTGTCGGGGTGAGCTTTGAGATATGCTACCTGCCGTGCCAGCCGATCCGGGTAGGCAACATCGTCGCCATCCATTCGCGCAAAGAACGTCCCATGTGCCCGGTCTATCAATTCGTTGAGTCGAGACGGGAGGCCTTTCCGCCTGCCGCCCTCAAAGATGAAAATACGTGCATCGTTGAAGTTGCGCAATTTTGCAACGGTCCCATCATCGGAGCCGTCATCGACAATGAGAAGTTCCCAGTCAGTAAAAGTCTGCATCAAGATGGATTGGACCGCCTCCTCAATGAAGGGAGCTACATTGTAAACGGCCATACCAATACTTACACACGGTCCAGTTGTATCGTCCGTGGATTCGCTATCCAATGGACGGGGTGTATTCCCGTGTCGTTTCAATTCATCACCTCAGCTGAACGCACTACACTTTGGTTCAAAATATTCGCCAACTTCTTGACGCCGTTTTTTCGCTCGAACTGCGAAATATCGTGGGTATTCGTAGAGAGCGTTCCGGTTCGTTTTCGCCGAATCAAATCGCGTATGGATCGTACTAGCCCATCTTGATCTCCCTCATTGACTTGCCAGTGGAGCCCGACATTTTTCGCAAGGTCCATTGCCGCGCCTTTTCCGGCATAAAGAAGAATCGGCCGACGAACGCGAAGATATTCATATAGCTTCCCACTCACTGCCGCGGAGATGCCCGAGCCAGGAATAGCCAGAAGTACGTCCGCCCGCTTCATCTCATCGACGGCTTCATGATGATCAACTTGCCGATATATCCGAACCATGTCCTCAAGGCTGGCTCCACGCATCAGTCGTTCCTGATTTTCTTCGATCAGGCCGAACTGCTCAAAGCAAATATCTTTTCCGGTGCATCCTTCAGCGCGGAGTTGTTGCAGGCAAGAAAGGACCGGTTCAATAGAACGAAAATCACCCAACCACCCCATGTGCACCATGCGTAACGGGCCAGATGATGGGACCGGAGTAACCGCCATCGGAATATTGGTGAAATCAGCTTCAACGTATCCGTTGGGTATAATACGTACGGGGGTCCCGTAATCGCGCAGTCGTTTAGCCAGTGGACCACTCACCGTCGTGACGGCCGTGGCCTCTCTCAGCACATGTCCGGCGTATGCTTCCATAAGGATGCGATTCAAGGCGGATCGGCGTTCAATCCGAAATCGATCCTGCCAGTCATCCCTAATATCTACGATGTGAGGAACCTGCAATTTGCGAGATAACCAGTGGCCGAGAAGAAGACATACGTACGGTGCTGCAGTCGTCACCACGGCGCGGATTTCACGCCCGTTTACCCCTGATTCTGCTTGTTTGAAAAAAGAAGGGAACCAGGTTAGTTGACGCTCAAGCGGTAAAAAGGCCTTCAGCGGGTCAAGACCGCGCAGCCATGTAGGCGATTGACCGAGCGTGCTCGCTCCAGATTCACCAATACGAATTCCACCGCCAAAGCCCCGCTCGCTCGATCTTATATGGGTCACGGTTCCATCGGCAATCGGGGGGTGCTCGTCCGGAGGCGATGCGGTGAGAACGTGGGGTGTCCATCCGAAATCAGGGAGGGTCCGGGCCATAGAAGCCAAGCGTACGGATCCACCCACGATCCGAGTCGAAAAATCATAGGAGATGAGGACACACTCCCCACCATTCGTTCGGAGGGTTTGCGGACGATTTTCGCACTTAGTTGCCGTCGTCTCTATCATCTCATCCCCTCTTCCGTGGTCCGAGGTACCAGACTTCTGTTGATCCGCTTAATAAAAATTGAGATTGGCAGAACCGGAAAGCGGTTTTGCGCCGCTTTAAGGATCAGCAGCATGATGTAGGGTATCAGGGCATACCAGAGAATTGGGCGAGCAATATTGACACTTTCGCCACGAACGAAAAACAATACTGCCGGAAGTAAAGAGGCCACCATTGCCATTCGTGCAACAATGTTCTTCTGTTGCGCCCACTGCGTCATACGGACGAGCAAGTATCCGAGTATGAGCATAACCACAGGGGCTCCGATCCACCCGAAATTGAGATAGGCCTCTGCAATAAAGGAATAGCCAAATCCAAATCCATCGACCGCCCACTCAGGCCGAAACCGCCACGCCAACCACGATGAAGCGGACCCATAGGCGTCGGTCACATTTACAATCGGTACTGCATTGCCAAGGGCATGGACATACCCTAGACCAGCTTCAAATGGGCGCGTCGCGCCGACTTCAATGATCGTATACGCTACCGTCGCCAGCGTCCCCGAGAGTTCGACCACAAGGCCGCGTACCGGATGCTCCACGGCGGAGAAGGTTTGCCATAGCGTCGTTGGAGACAAACGGTCAACGCCGTTCAATCCCCGAACATGGCGAATGAACGGCGCCAGAAACAAGAACCCTCCGATGCCCACCAAAGTCAGGCGAACAATGGGTAGAGGACGAATGACATAATGCCAGAGCCATGTATAAGCAACGAGAGGCAGTAATGCATAGGCCCTATATCCGAGAAAAAGTTGAGCTCCCGCGTACGCCACGATGGCCATCAGCGATATCCAGCGCCCCAGCGGCCGGTCTCGACTGCCCGCGAGGAGAAACATGACCCCGGGCAAAAAAAAGGCTGCCATTAGGCCCATTAACGTTGAACCTGCTTCGCCTGCCAACGTGCCACCCTGAAACAGACCAATATAGCCGGACTCTATTACGACAGTCATGGCTTCTCTGATGTGAAATGCCTCGGGAACGACTGAGAAAGCAAGAAGCAACCACCCCACTCGGTACACATCGAGCTTTGTCTCGTCATCCCGGTCCTTTAGTTTTTCAGGATTTCGAGGCCGAATCAAACCCGCGAGCGCCCCTGTATGAAGCAACGCCATGCAAACGAGTACAAGGGCCATCGAATAGCCAAGTACGGCAGGTGATACATCATTTAGAAGTGATGATTGTTGGTGCGCATGCAGGACATAAAGGAGTGCGTACCCTCCATGAAACGGCATTGCAGCGAGCATGAACAGTCCGTAGACATTGAAAAGGCTTCCTTTCGCCATCGCCCAAGACATCAGCATCCATGCAAAAAGCACCAATACTCCCAAACATAGGGCTAGGAAAACGTCCTGAAATCGTATCTCCAGGAGCGACATTATGAGTCCGCAAACAAGGATGAGAAATACGAATCCGATATGAGTAAATAGGATCAGTCCTGTCCGAAACCCCGAACAGTGACGATCAGTATCAGAAGACCTCTGCCGTAGGCGACTCTCAAGACCAATCGCTATGAAGAGATTCGACATCACAAACACGTTCCGATATTTAGTAGCTTTCCATATCCGGCTGAGTATGGCCGAAGTAGGTGCCCTGCGTAGGCGGCCTCAATATCATGCGGACAAGACGACTCATCATCATCGGAGAAATCTACGATTCGAACACCGCGGTCTCGTATTTCTATCCACCGGTAAACCGTCCCTTCCGCGTATCGGACCCTCCCGAGAAAGCACGAATCTGATGCCACGAGAGATTTCGTTGGGTAGCTTTCCGGTATTTCGAAAAGCGTATCCTGAGCGGCGGACTTAGTTTTTGTTGTGGCGTGATGCGTATGAAGTAACGGGACGAAGTGTGCATTGCGTCCGCGAAAAAAACATCGAGCCTCCGGTAAGCCTGAATAGACGTAGGTACCGGGATCGAAAATTAGCGCTTTGCCTCCCATCGACAGCGTGACTGAGAGCGGGTCGTCATGCGGGTGGGAAACCCGACTCCCATTCGTTGAGGACGCACATCGCACCGAAAGTAAAAGTCTGTCTGATCGGAAAATGAAGATGCCGAAGTCCGGATAGTGTGTGAGCCGTAATCCACAATGCAATCCGCCCTCCGGAAAGGGTAGCGCAAGTGAACTCCTTTTCTTATTTCGAAGCCTTTGAATTTTCTCCTTCCAGACGACCGCCTTTTCTTTCTCCCGTCTCCGATCGTGCAATTGGTTCGACGACCTCCTGAAATCCTTTGCCGACCTCGGCCATTTGTTCTTTAATGACCATACCAAAGCAGCCTCAATACTATCTGACCCCAATGTTCCAATTCCTATCCCCGAAAATGGGTGAAGTGCGCCGGCGGATGAGCGATAGTCGAGGGCTTTATCATCCCAGAACACGGATGCATCCGAAAGAATATAATAGCCGGAGAGATTCGTATATCGGGAGCGGATTTCTGCCGGCGTTCGACGAATAAACGACGGTATAAGACGTAAAAATCGGCCGCTATCATTGTCGCCCACTTGTATCAGACGATTATTCTGATCAGTCATATCGCATAAGAAGCCGTACATTTGTGCGAGTTTTGATCCGAACCACGAGGGGAAAAGCGCACCTCCCTCGACGACTTCTTTGAGGGCAGGATCATAGTCTTCAAATGCACGCCGAGCAGCTCGATACGGTAATCCTCGCCTATTGGTGTGGGTGAGCGCTTCCCGCTTGGTATGAGGAAGGGCTTTAATGATAGCCGTCGTCCATGCTACCATCTCGCCCGAGAATGCATGATAGCCCGATGAAGCCTCGAACCCACTCCCATCATCGTTGAATTGATGGCGGACTTCGCGCAATAGTTCACGGTATCCGAAGGCCAGCCATGTACGCGTCTCGGACGTGAGCGGGAGATAGGCGGCTATAAATATTAGCCCTGCGATGTTTGCCAGATAATGGTTGTTCCGTTCGTCGAAATCCCACCATTCTAGATGATTAACGATATAGTGTCCGTGTGCGAGGAGGCTTTGCTTCAGAATTCGCTCGAAGGCTCCGTCGAAGGAAGCACCGGCCGCGCGAAAAAGGTCATATGCGACCGCAAGATTCGCGGCTCGAATGGCTGGTAACATGGCCACGTACCAGTGAACGCCGAAGCGCGGGGGATTCAATGCGATGAAGTCGAGAACCTGGTTACGGAAGGCACGGGCGTAAATATCCGGTATTTGGAATGGACCCTCGCCTGTCTTCGCCAGCGCATAGGCCAAGGCCAAGCGCGGCAAATGCTGCAACCGCCCCAATTCCCACGGCACTTTGATATCCGCCGCTTTTCGGGTACCGAATGCGATACGATAATAAGGAAGTGCTTCGTCCCAGCGGTACCCCGAACGAATATCGCGCTGCCAGTCAATGGGCGTATATTCTGCATCAATTAATTTCCAGATTTCCCTCGCTTTAGATTTATTGGCCTCATTTACCCGGTCCACAGGATCACCATGACATTGAGATGCAGGGTTGTATCGATGACCGTCTATACCCAGGCACGTCACCCCATACTTCGCCGGCATCCATCCCGAACCAAGCACGTCGAACCATCCGCGCACATAATGACTTGTTATACCGGCTAGGGCTTCACGATCGTCATTCTTCAAGTGATCTGATAACTCCGGTAGAAACCGTTCAAAGGCACCTCTAGGCCCCTCTGCTCCATACGTCGCATACCGTTCATCATGAATGCGATGGCGCATTATTTGAATAGCGCGCCCGGCATATCTGGGGATCTTATACTTCAGCGTGCCGGGTGCGTACCGGGATAGGGCAAGCATTGAATTACGGTTGTGAGCGACGTTATTTTTTGCTCATGTGAATTACTTTCCGGGACCCTTTGGGAATCCGCCAACGATTCCTTCGCATGCGAGATCCATCGGCAGTTGTCGCAGGCACGTCGCTGGGGGTGTGGGCTAAATTGGTGCCGAACACCAGATTTCACGATTCACTACTCTTCTTTCCAGCACTAATTAGCCCAAATGCGCTTGTGGGCACGGAATATGTTATCTGACGGCTGGTGGACGCATACAGGGCACGCGTCTCATTTTTTGGAAGTAAGAAGCCACCCTTCTTGTTTTCGATCTCGAATTGAAATTTGACAACTCCTTTCCACGATCACCGAATGAGTCCGCGGCGATACATTCTTGGGACTGTGCCCCCGCCAATCGGCGGGGTAAGCATTTTTGTGCAACGTAGGCTGGCACAGCTTCGCAATGCCGGAGAATCAGTGGGCCTAAAAGACTGGAACGGCATGTGCCGAAGAGCGCGGTTCTGCTGGATCCTCCACATTCTTTTCCATCCGGCGACCGCCGTTTTCGAACTCCATGGGTTTGAGACCCAACCTATGCTTGCGCTTCTATTTAGGCCGTTCCCGAAAAACGTCACTTATTGGATTCATTCGGGTCAGTTCACTTACCGCCTCAAAGGTTTTCGTCGCATCCTCTTCAAGTATTTCTTTCAGCGAGTCAATGAAGCCATTTTGGTTAGCGGACATATTTATCCAATGCTTGATGCGAATGGTCTGCAATTGCCAAAGCGTCACAGGGTACAGCACGCATTTCTCCCGCCCGACGGCAATTGTGAAAAAGCACCGTTCCGGAGCTATCCGGGTGGGACAAGGCAATTTATTAAAACACGATCTCCGCTTCTGGTCATGCAAGGCTCGTTTGCGCGGCACAATGGCGTGGATCGCTATGGCTCGGATATTAGTGTCGAGATGATGCACCGGCTCGTTATGCAATACCCGCGGGCAGGGCTGATCATCGGACAACCCACTGAACCTGGCCCCAGGTTCAGAGATGAGCGCGATAAGCTAAACAATCGAATCAGCAACCTGCTTCTATCCGATCACATCCATCTCCTAGTGGGTGAGCAAGAACTGTGGCCACTGATCCGGCATGCTGATTTGTTTCTACGGCCTTCGAATCAGGACGGCGATTCAATCTCGGTACGCGAGGCACTTCATTTCGGTGTGCCAGTCCTCGCCAGTGATGCCTGTCCTCGACCGGAAGGCGTGATGCTCTTCCGCAATCGCGATCTCGACGATTTTACTGAAAAAACGCATACGGCGATAAGTCAAGGCATTCTCGAGACGGCTTCGGTTTTACCCAATATCATCTGCTAGCATACAAATTCAACCATTTCCGGCTGTCTATACTGTGATCCGATCGTTGTTAAAGAAAGGACTTGTCGATCTGCTATCGGCCAATTTCCTAATCCAAATTCTAGGTTTCGGAACGGTACTCTTTATCCCACGCTTTGTATCTCCGGCTGAATTCGGCACAGTAAAGATGCTCCAGTCCTTTACGTCGATATTCCTGATCTTGGCTGGCTTCGGTTTTAATACAGCGATCTTAAAACTATGCGCAGAGCAGCGACCGGATGAGGAAAAGGCCTATCTGCTTCGGCTCTCTGTAACCCGGACATTGTTCGCCTCCGGTATAGCCTGGTTTCTCCTCGCACTTCTAGCGCACACCCCTATTCTTTCAGGCCGTCCTCTACTCCGCCACTGGTTGCCCATTTTTGGATTGATGCTCCCATTTAGCGCAGTGACAATGCTATTAGGAGCGTTTCTTCAGGCCCAATTGCGTATCCGCGAGATGGCCCGGGCCCAACTCCTTGTAAAAATCCAGTCCGTCATTCTAATAGTCTTTTCAACATGGCTATGGGCGCTCAAAGGATTTATCGGGTCTACGCTCATCGCTTACGCCGCAGGAATGTGGCCCTATTTGCGGCTCACGGGCCATTCTTTTATGATGAGCGCTCCGCGTCGCGTACCAGCGCTCTTTATGCGCATGGCGACGTATAGCACCCTGGCGAATGGCATTCATACGGTTGGCAAGTACGCGGATATCTTCGTTCTCGCACTTTTTCTTCCGGACGCAAATGCCATCGGATACTATGCGCTCGCCACAATATTTCTCCTCGGTGCTTCGGTCGTCACGTCGACGATTCAAAATATCACTCTTCCCTTATTGAGCGCGCGGAGCCACGACGCCATCTGGTTTCGACGCCAACTCTGGCGAACGCAGTGGCAGACAACCATTGTCAGCATCGCCGTAGCTTTGATGATGCGTGTCATTGCTACCGCCATAATCCATCTGTTTTATAATCCGGCATACCTTAGTACGCTCGTCTACCTCGATGTATTGCTCCTCTATCACGTTGTGCGATCTTCTTTCGCCATCATGGGCACGGGATTGATCAGTCTCGGGCTTCCGCAGTACAATTTCATGGCAGCCTGTGTCACGACGCCCGTTGGGCTGGTACTCTCTTATGGCGCCCTTCACTTCTTCGGCATCGGTGGTGTACCGTGGGCTCGCGTAGTTACGGCGACGATATCCCTCGTGCTTCTTTTCATCGGCACGCATCTAGCCCTTCGTCGCCAGTTTCCTGCTGTTGGGCGAAACCCAATCCTGGCAACGTATGCCCCGACCCAACCACGCCACATGATCTAATCCCACGGCAAATTAGACTCGACATCGGCACGAGCAATCGACGACCTTTCGTCTGGAATCCACGTCGAAACCGCAGGCTGACAGTCTTGGCCGGTACCCCAACAATCATACAAAGTAGAGACGTTTACACGATCACGCATTGCCGTTCGAAAATGGGCCCTGAGACATGGATCCAAATCGCAGGTAAAACTCCAGGCCCGTTCCCACAAACGCTCCTCTAAACCCCGCCGTACTGTGGACTGGTCGAACGAAACCTCGCCGAAATCCAGAACCATCAGTTGACCAAGCCTATCCATTCCGTGATTCACAGTGAAGTTATACGTGAGCTTTCCGAAGCCAATTCGCCAGCAGAATAGGATCAATTCGATGTAGGCATCGATAAGACTTTTTGGATCCCCGTGATCAAGGAGGACTTTTCCTAGCGGTTGTACTTTTTCCTGTATGATGAGCCCGTTCCGGATGCGTGCATTTCCAATTAATGCACCATCGACAGGTCTTTTTGCGACTTCTTGTATTATTCGATCGCGTTCACGGGCGATGCGATCAGCCTTTTGCATACAGCGTACGGGCAAGGAAAGCCATACTGGCCGACTTCGAACCAATTTGCATATGATCTCCCATCGGGTCGTGGGGACCTTTATCACCACGGGCCCCTTGTCGCAGACTCTGAATTGCCAACCCCTCCCAATCGTTTTCAATAATGAATCCGGAAATGAGACCATAATTCAGCAGAAACAAGACCAAGATACAATAATGTGCACGTTTTCTTGCTGTGGTGTCGACTCAAAGACGGTGCCGGTTCCTGAATGAAGTCATGGTCCATGAACGATACGAGGGCTCATCAAGAGCACTCGCCGGATTTGTATGGCAAATTTAATGGCGTTGATGGTCCGAGGGAGAGATGCCTATGAATGAGGGCCGCATTGATTTGGATGACCAATGAATAAATGGGACGATGATCGTCTTTTCTTACCCCCTCAAAAGAAAACGCCTCGACGAGGTCCTAACCGTCATCGAGGCGTTTGAAGTGTACCGCGTACGGGATTTGAACCCGTGTTACCGGCGTGAAAGGCCAGCGTCCTAGACCCCTAGACGAACGCGGCATCTTTGTCAGGGCATGCCCAATACTGGGGGCACCTTGTTCGCTGAATCGGGGCGAATGTTCCAAAATTAATGGGTGACCGAAGGGAATTGAACCCTCGACCTCCAGGGCCACAACCTGGCGCTCTAACCGACTGAGCTACGGTCACCATGATAGTCGAGAAAATTAACCAATGCCCGGAGGGTATTCAATTTGGAACGGGTGAACTTTGTATGCAATGACAGCCCCACTTCATTTCCCTTACTTTCCGGGTCAGATACTGACTTCTTCACCGGATAATCGCCACCTTGCCGTAGGCAGCCCCTTCATTATTTTGCCCGACCGCGACGACAAGATAAACCCCTGAGGGTACCAAACGGTTATTGAGATCTCGACCATCCCATCGAACGCGCCCTCCCCGCGCAGAAAGTTTTGCAACCAGTTCACCGTGGATCGCGACAATCCGGATATCAGTTTCCTCGACAAGCCCATCGATAGTGATGTCGGCCTGATTTCCGTCGCCGAGTACGACAGGATTGGGATACACAAACAGGTTTCCGGCTTTGCGTGCAGGGGCCACCGCATCTCCCTCCCGACTTATCAGCCCGCGGTCCGTTGCAAAATAGACCTCGCCGGTCCGCTCGTTCACAGCGATAGAGATCACATTATCGGAGAATAACGGCGTATTATCTGTAGTCAAATGTTCGACAAGCCCATAGCCTTCCTCTTGTCGCTCAATCAGCCATGCGCCCTCATTGGTCGCCATCCACAATCGATTCGCCGGATCGACGGCAATGTCATTTATCTTGAGACCGAACAGGACAAACGTGCCCAGAGAACGGTCTGCCCATGTCGGCCAATTAGGAATATTACCAGATTCTTGCGCGACGATCCCGGTATTTATCATAAACGCCGGGCCAGAATCGGTCCCAATCCATATTTGCCCTTCCCGGTCTTCCGTCACCGTAGATATCTGTACGCTCGGAAGCCCCCTTCCCGCACCTCCCTTCTGGCTCAAAAAACGAAAAATGTCGTCCGACGGATCGGTGGGTGTACCGCCTGTATCCAGGATGGCCAGCCCACGGCTCAGGTTAAAGTCTCGCTCATTACGAACCTGAATCCACTTTTCCCCAAAGGAATCGATGAGAATGCGATCATAAGCTGTAGCCGAAGAACCAAGTCCCGCTCCTATGAGCGGTGGCAGTGCTGTCCATGTCCCATCGGGTTGGCGAACGTGGAGCGGTCGCGAAGAACCGCGAGTTGTGAACCACAGGTTGCCGTCGGCATCACCATCTACGCCGCCCGCAATAATAAATGAGGTTCCCGATGCAGGCAGAAGAGACGAATTAGTATTGTCGAAGAGGGTCAGTCTGTCGTCCGGGAATACTTCCACGACGCCTCCACCTTCCGATGTAATCCAAGCGTCTCCGTCTCCATCAACATGAATCCGCGTGAATCGTCCCTTGCCGCTAAGTTCCGGATTCGTTCTAGAAGAGAACGTAGTCCATCTTCCGTCATTATCGAGCCGAGAAAATCCGGAGTTGAATGTCGATGCCTCACCAGCCCAAAGATTACCTGCGTCATCGAAGACCATATCAACGAAGATGCCTCCCGTCGGTCCCGGAGGGAATACATTGGCAGCGACCGTAAGATCGGTCTCGGACGGCCCTGGCATTCCCACATCGACAATGCCGAGTTCGCCATCGCCAAACCAAAGATCTCCCGTTGCATCCACGGCGAGCGAAACGGGAGCCTCAAATCCGGGGACGTTCAGGCCGCGTGGTGTACCATCGGCCTCGACAACAAACAGATTAAATCGACGGGCGCCAAACATTCGTCCACCTGAATTTAGGAGATCAGTCACTCCATTCAGGGAGATGCCCACGGGCATATATTGGCCATTATTCCGAATATAGAGGTCCGTTGGCGTGCCCACATATACGCTCGACCGAAATAAGGATATCGCAGTGGTTGCCGGATTGCCGCCCGGAAGTCCCTGTTTCTCGATCGTCCATGCGGCGGGATCCTGAAGATTAGCCGCCTTAAGCGAAGCGAATGCCACGCCTTCATCGGTGGCCAACCAGATTCCGGTCTCTCCGCTGGGAACGGGCGCAATCAAAAAATCATTCACAGCCGTGGCTGCCGGCAGATCACCTAAACGGCTATACGTGTCTCGCACTTCATTCCGGTCAGGGTCGAATATGACAAGACCGAAGGTAGTGGCAACAAATAATGAGTCTCCGATGGCTCGAATCCGATTGATTCGGCGAAGGGCGAACTGTTCAGCGCGCTCGATATCACGGAAAGACCGGACGTCCCCGGTTTCCAGGTCTATCCGATCTAGTACACCATCCTGGTAACCAACCCACACCGCTTCCCGACGGCCATCGTATTCAAGGGCCTGTGTATCGACGCTGTTTAGCCCCTCGACCGGGGTAAAGCGCCCAAATTCTCCCGTCTCCGGATCATAGCTGAAAACCCCGCCGGAAGTCGCCGCCCAGAGTGCATTCGATGAGGCGGCTATGGCGCTGACGCTTTGAAAGGGAGTATGTGCAGTCCATCGTAAAGACTGTGCTCCGGCATCGGCAAAGCGGCCAAGACAAAGAACGAGCATCAGCCCAACAAGCGTCGCGGGGCTGCTCCGAAAACATATTGGTTGGTGCATAAATGGTTTTACTTTGGCTAAAAGCACGTCATCTTCTGTCATTCACTGTGGCCAACACATAACAGAAGCCGATAAGATAGTGCGTGCTTTTGTAAAGAAGTGCGATAGGCCCTAGTAACAGAACTGGTTGAACAAATATCTAGAGTTGTCTGAGCAAATTAACCATTTCGATAGCGGCCATGGCTGCGTCAGCACCCTTGTTTCCCGCTTTAGTACCTGCCCGCTCGATGGCCTGTTCTATTGAGTCGGTGGTTAGAACGCCAAAGATCACGGGTACCCCTGTGTCTGAAGAGACTCCAGCTATCCCCTTGGATACTTCGGATGCAACAAGATCGTAATGGCTTGTTGCCCCCCGAATTACGGCGCCAAGACAGATCACCGCGTCATAGGATTCGGATTCAGCAAGTTTTCTTGCCACAAGGGGCACCTCAAAAGCGCCGGGGCACCAGACCACTTTCACGCGATCCATTTTGGCCCCATGCCGCTTTAGTGCGTCTAGAGCACCCTCAAGCAATTTCTCCGTAATAAATGCATTGAAGCGACTTGCCACAATGGAAAAACTGGCATCGCCAGCGATTAGTTTGCCTTCTATAATATCGGACATAAATATGGTCATGAATGATTCAATAGGACTTCTGCAAGAGCTTCGTCTGATACTCAGACAACTTCGTGGAGCATTTCCGCGCGGCGGCGGGCACGGTCGAGTTGCCGAAAGGGTATACTGAAATGACCGAAATTAGCATCATCCTTTTCGCGAAAGCCATGATAATCCGAACCACCGGTCTCAATCAAGAGAAAATCGCGCGCTACCTGGCGATAATACCGCGTGATCATTTCATCGTGCGAGGGATGAATGGTTTCGATGCCGTCGAGACCGGCCCGAATGAGTCGCATTAGCACCGCATCAGCGGTCCAATGACCGGGATGCGCGAGCACGCCTACACCGCCGGCTTCATGCAGAAGCATCAATGCATCCTCAGCTGGAAAAACCGCTTTGGGTACAAAGGCTGGACCTTGATCGGAGAGGTAGTGTTCGAACGCCTCAACGTAATTAGAAACGAGACCGGCGGACACCAGTGCCCGGGCCACATGCGGACGCCCGATTACCCCATGGCCGGCCGTAGACAATACATCATCAAACGAAAGCGACAATCCAAGATCGTTGAGCCGACTTACGATAGCCTGCCCTCGCTCTAATCGTAGGTACTTGTATTCACCCAAATAAGCGTTCAGCCCGGGATTTTCCGCGTCGAAAAAGTACCCGAGGAGGTGAACTTCAACTTCCCCGACATTGATACTCAGCTCTACGCCGCTGATTACGTCAATACCGATCCGGGCACCTTCGGCTTTTGCCTCCGCTAACCCTTCAAGGCAATCATGATCCGTTACGGCCAGGGCTTTCAAACCATACTCCCGCGCTTTCTTCACGAGGGCCATGGGCGTCAACATTCCGTCCGAGTGAGAGGTATGGGTATGTAAATCGGCTCTACGTAGATCCATTCTTGCTTCCTCGACTTCAAACCACAGCAGCCGTGATCACGATTGATTCGCCCATCAAACTCCCCTTACCCCTATATGTTTTTCTTTTGCCTTTCATTCGAGTCGCTCAAGTATCTTAACACAGCCTCCTCTAGTTCAAGGAAACGGGTTCCAACAGTATGCGTTAGGCGTTTGTCATTGATCAATCAGCATCCACAGGGCGCTTGTTATGGAAAGAATGTGGAGCCCTTGGCGTTCGGTACATATTGAGCGAATGTCGGAAGAGGCGCGCGAGTCGGTAGCTGACGGGTCCGTCTTTTCTCGACTCGAAGCGGAACACCGAGACACGGAAAACCTGATTCTCTGGCGTGGGGAGCGCGTTTTCGTCATTATGAACCGCTACCCATATAACAACGGTCATCTCCTCATTTTGCCATATAGGGTTGTCTCTCGGTATGAGGATTTGAGCCCCGAAGAACAGACCGAGATCGCTCGGACCATCGACCGATGCATATTGTGGTTAAAGACTAGTCTACATCCCGACGGCTTTAACGTGGGGATGAATCTCGGAATGGCGGGTGGCGCGGGTATTCCGCAACACCTCCATATGCACGTCGTACCGCGTTGGCAATCCGACACCAATTTTATGCCAAGCATTGGTGAGGTAAAAGTCATCCCAGAGGCCATTGTCGACACCTATCGGAAGATCCGCGACTGCATAGTACAGGATGAAAAGACGCGAAGCGGTCATACCTAATCAACCCTTATCTTTGGCAACGGGAATCCTTTGCGCCACAGTTTGTATTATTGTCTGGACCAATCCCTTCTCTTATGTCAGAGCATCTCACAGACGCCAGGGAAACTCATCGTCCCATCTCTTCCGGAAAGCAGCCTGTACAGTCGCCCCCTCGTTTATCGTGGATTCATGTCCTGTGGCCTATTTTACTTAGCCTGACCGTACTTCTCGTAATTGGCCACTTCACATTTGAGCCCTCGGAATTCCTCGAAATACTGCCACAGATTAATCCGTGGCTCATGGCAGCAGCCGTTGGCACGGTAGTGACTCGAATCCTCTTTGGTGGAAGACGTCTCCGATTCGTCTCACACGGACATCTCAGTTTTATGGCGGCCACACGTGGTCAGCTGGCTTGGGACTTTGCTTCGAATATGACGCCTTCGCTTGTGGGCGGTGCGCCTTTGGCTGCATTCTACATTGCCCGCGACAGCCAGGGGAGCATAAATGGTCCGATCACTGTCGGCGAAGTTACGGCCTGGATGCTATTCGTGATGCTCCTCGATCAAATCTGGTTTGCCCTATGCGTTCCCTTCGTGTTGATCTCCACGCTTTTCACAGAGACCATTCCGTCGGGTCTCGGCAATGTTGGCTTTTGGACTTCGATCATCTATTTCGTGGGGTTCATGATCTGGACGGTAAGTTTTGCTTATGCGACGCTCTTCCGACCGGAATTACTTCAAAAACTAGTCGATCTTGTCTGCCGGATTAAAGGTCTTCGTCGGTTTCGGGAACGTGCCAGTGAAGAGATGGCCCGCTATCGCGAACGCGCGCATCTGCTTCGGTCACAGCCATTGCGATTTTATCTCCACGGTTTCTTCCTGACAATGGGTACGTGGCTCTCCCGCTATTTTCTTCTCATCCTCCTTGTGTGGAGCATTGTCCCCAACCTCGATATTTACCTCGCAACTTCGCGGACTATCGGCATGACACTCGGCTCGCTCGTAATGCCCACGCCGGGAGGCGCCGGTGGAATAGAAGGGCTTTTCATGCTTTTCATTAGCCCATTTCTCGTAAAAAGTACCGTCGTGCCCACGTTGCTTCTCTGGCGTATCCTTGCCTACTATATTTTTCTGGGGCTTGGAGTTGTTGTCACGACGCATACGGTGCGGAAAAACATGCGACATCGTAAAATGCTAAACGGGACCGTTCCCGTCGAGGCAAAGCTACCGTCACGAACGCCCGACACGATAGAATCTTGATTCCACAAATTCCGGGCATTGACGATCCATATTATGCCTGACGTTTCCGAACAGCGAAAAAAAGCCGAACAGTATCGTTTTCATGATATCCATCCAAATCTCTGCTTCGGAACGGCAAGCGACCGATACGCCGGGTGGATTGGACAGATCTATTCCGAATCGTTTGGAAACCAGATAAAGACTCGCAAGCGGCGTCTTAAGGATGATGTCTTTGAGGAACGTACTCTTCCAATCGACTCAACGGAAGATTATTTCGATCACTTCGCTGTCCTCGAAATTGACTTCACCTTCTATCGCCCACTACTCAAAGTCGATAAGACCCCATCAAATAATTTTTTTGTACTGGAAAAGTATGCCACCTCCGCACCGGCCGGAGCTCGCTTTTTTCTAAAAGCCCCCCAACAGTTTTTTGCGCGAACCTTGCGACGGAGCGGCGAACGTGGGGTAAAATATATTAAAAATCCGAGCTTCCTCGACGCGGACGCCTATACAAAACAATTTCATTTGCCGGCGAAAAAACTTCTCGGTGATCGACTCGCCGGAATTATATTCGAGCAAGCGTACCAACGCCGTTCTGAATCCCCTGATCCTGGTGACTTCATTGCAGAACTCGATGGATTCTTCAATAGCATTCCGCACGACGTTCAAGCGCATCTCGAAGTGCGTTCACCGCATCTTCTGGTCCCGGCGTATTTTGCTTGGCTCGAAAGCCGAGGCCTCGGACTTGTATTTAGCCATTGGACGTGGCTTCCTTCCCTCCGCGAACAATGGCAACGGTCCGGGGAGCACTTCACTGCAGCTGACGGGAATGCGGTTACTCGACTTCTTACCCCCCTAAGAATGCCATACGCCGATGCCTATGCCCGAGCCTATCCGTTTGATATCACGGTCCCAGAATTAAGCGAGACTCCGCAGGCCCGCAATATGGTACTCGATGTCACAGCCCTCGCCATACGAGCCGCTCTGAATGGCGTCGTCCTAAATATAATCTCCAATAACCGGGCGTGGGGCAATGCACCGGACCTGGCTCGAACTATTGCTTTTCGTATTCTCGACGAAGTGGAAAAGCGGGCGAAGCGACCGTAAAAGCGACGATAATGAACGGGGTAATCAATCCTCGATCTTATTTAAAATTGAAATACGATCACGACCGCCCGTAGTCATCCTCGAGTCGGATGATATCGTCTTCTATGCAAAGGCCGAGTTGCGTCTCAATGAGGACGAGATAATCTTCGCCGTCATTTTCGATTCGGTGTACCCCACCGACCGGAATATGAACCCGATCCCCTTTAACCACACGGACAATATCAGCATCGAGGGAAAAAAGGCCCGTTCCGCGTACGATTACCCAGTGCTCCTGTCGATGCTGATGTTTTTGAAGCGAAAGCCGCTGCCCCGGATTTACGATAATGCGTTTGACCCGATATCCGGGCTCATTCAGATATTCTTCCCAACGACCCCACGGTCTGTTATCGGAATCCAGCATACTTCCATTATTGATTTAATTGAACATTGATCGTTCCCATTTGCAAAAGTCAATCCGCTACGATCGGCTCAATTATGCCATGAGGTGCATCTACTTCTTTTCCTACGAAGCGAAGAATCAGTGCTAGTGCAAGCGCACAAATAGGGAGTGAGATCCACCATGACAACCCGAAGCCGACGGGGACGATACCTAAAAGAAGACCGAGTGTCCCGACCGTGAGCGCATACGGCAACTGAGTGCGAACATGGTCGATATGGTCGCACCCGGAGGCCATCGAGGAGAGGATGGTCGTATCCGAGATCGGTGAACAATGGTCCCCCCATACGGACCCTGCCAAGATGCTCGCAACCGTTGAATAGATTAGATGGTGATGAACGGGGTCCAGCATATCATTGGCCTGAAGCACAGCCCATGCCAAAGGGACCACCAGCGGCAACAAAATGCCCATGGTACTCCAACTTGAACCTGTGGCAAAAGCAGTGGCGGCGGCCAGTATGAATACCAATGCCGGTACCAAGCCGGGCACGAGTGCATCGCCCAATAGATGCACTAAATAATCAGCCGTATGAAGCACTTCTGTAATGTTTGAAAGCGCCCACGCCAGCACAAGGATGATCATGGCAAAAAGCATAGCCTTCAATCCTTCGTACCAGGCTTCGACGACTTCGGAGAGGGTAAGAATGCGTTGGAAAACGGCCAGACCACCAGCTGTCGATACTCCAAGCAAGGAGGCCCACATCAATGCCTTATAGGAATCCGCTGAGCCTATAATTTGCTGAATCGTGTCTCCTTGACCGGTTGCAAAGAGCCCACCAATCACGCCGAAGATTAACACCAGGACGGGTAAAGCTGCGTTTATTACTCGCTGGGGCTTTCCTTTTTTTGGTTCCAATTCCGTACCCTCGGCGGCGGCTTCGTCTACATGGGCGCCTTTCGCCAAAACACGCCCAGTGGTTCTTGCTCGGTGCTCCGCATTGTACATCGGACCAAAATCCCGGCGTGTCCAGGCGATGGCAAATACAAAGAAGACCGCGAGAATCGGATAAAAACTATACGGGATTGAATTAAGGAAAATGGAGTAAGCGTCCTCATGATAATTAGGAATTTTACCGACAGCCTCCCCAATGAGGCCGACTTCAGTCCCAATCCATGTCGTCACGAGCGCTATTGCCGAGACCGGTGCCGCCGTGGAATCGACGATATATGCCAGCTTTTCACGCGAGACATGGAGACGATCAGTGACGGCGCGCATGGTGTTGCCGACAACTAATGTGTTGGCGTAATCATCAAAAAAAATCGCAACGCCGAGCGCTCCGGTTGCCACCTGTGCTTTCCGAGGAGAGTTGGCCCATCCAACGATGTGATTGACTATCCCCTGCATACCGCCACTTTTGGAGACAATGCCGACCATCCCACCGATCATCAGAGAGAAAAGAATGATGGAGGCGTGCCCCGTATCGGTAATGGCATTCAAGACATAAACCTGAAAACTGTCCAGGAAGCCGGTCCAAACTCCGAAAAGCGAGAGGCCGGCTGCTTCGAAGGCGCCAACGAAGACACCGAGAAAAAGCGCGGGCACAACGCGTCGAAAGATGAGCGCAATTAGGATTGCAAGAATAGGAGGAACAATGGAGAGCCAACCAGGAATGGCACGAGCGCTCGCAGCACCGATCACCGTGCCACTACGAAGTATTTCTACCTTGGCCGTGCCCGACGCCTCAGCCGCGACATGTTCTGCCAAAAAACGTCCGTTATCCAGGCGTACAGCACTGAATACCGCAGACCCTACTCGGACTGTAATTGGAAACCCGACTGATGCCGTGTCTGAATCCACTGAAAAGGAAACGTCGAATGGCACAGACGTCAATACTGTGCTTGGAATCTGAATTTTTTGTACCTGCCCGGAGGCTGGAAGCACGACCAGAATACCAAGCACAATGGCAATGAGGAATTTCATATCAGCGATGAATCAAATAATAAATAAGGGGGAATCGGGGGTTGGAAATGCCAATCAACATTAAGCCAACGTACCGAATATGCGATCTCCAGCATCACCGAGACCCGGCCGAATGTAAGCGTTCTCATCCAATTCCCTGTCGAGCGTGGCTGTTATGATACGCACATCCGGATGTTCGGCATGAAGGGCTTGAACGCCCTCCGGTGCGGCGACCAGACATACAAATGTAAATCGACGCGCCCCACGAGCCTTGAGGTGATCGATGGCGCCTATCGAACTCCCCCCCGTGGCAAGCATCGGATCAACGACAAAAACACGCGCTGTATCCAAACCGCCCGGTATATTGCTGTAGTAGTCCACCGGCCGATGCGTTTTTTCGTCACGATACATCCCCAGATGCCCGATTCGTGCAGTCGGGATAAAGCGGACGAACCCATCCACCATACCCAATCCAGCCCGTAGGATTGGAACGACAATAATCTCCTCTGCAATACGAAAGCCAGTCGTGGCTTCCAGCGGGGTCTGTATCTTGTACGAATCTAACGACACTTCGCGAAGTGCCTCATAGGCAAGAATCGCAGCTGCATCGGAAAGCTTCTCTCGAAACACGCCATGGGGCGTATCGCTCCTGCGCAAAATCGTCACATCGCGTTTCAATAGCGGATGATCGACAATGGTTAAATAATCCATTTTAGTCGTACCGTACTCATCGAGCAAACTGTGAGGAGTCAATGCTTAAGGTGTTTGTGTTCTTCGACGAGCTTCTTGTGCACCTCATAATTTTCCTCCCATGGCTTGCGCTGAAAATAGCTCTTTGTAATCTTCTTCAACAGCCCGGAAAGCAAGACCAGCGTGATGACGTTCGGTAAAGTTACCAGTGAAAGGGCTACATCGCCTAAATCCCAGATCGTGGTTACGGCAATAACTGCGCCCGCGAAGTGCATAATGAGAAATACTACTTTATAGGGCAGAATGGCTCGTTTTCCAAAGAGATAGTTGGCGCACCGATCGCCATAATAACTCCATGAAATGGCTGTTGAGATAGCGAACAAAAACACACACAATAGTACGATCCATTTCCCGAGAAATCCCATCCCGATGGGATTTAATCCACGCTCAAATCCGAGCGCCGTGAGCGGTGCACTGTTTCGGGCAGCATTTCCATAGAGCACCGAATATACGGCCCCATCGACCGAGGTCGCTTTGTCGTCAAGTGGTACGATGGTCCCGGTGAATGGCTGTGTCTGCGCTTCGTCTGTGAAGAGCTGCTCAACAGATACATCGTAATATGCAAAATGGCCTGTCGCATCCGCGGTAGGTTTGCCAGCTTGAACCTCGTACCGTTGCGGTGTCGTCACCTTGGCCTGCGAGCCGTCTTGCCCGACCTCCACATAGGATATGTTATTGTCACCCAGATTTATCGTGGTCGGGACTTTCGCATTCCAGACCCCGGTTGCCACGATCACAAGTCCGGTTGTCGTACAGATAATGAGTGTATCGATAAATGGCTCGAGCAAAGCCACCACACCTTCAGAGACCGGTTCATCTGTCTTGGCAGCGGAGTGTGCGATAGGGGCCGATCCCTGCCCGGCTTCGTTGGAAAATAATCCCCTCTGAACCCCATACGTCATTGTCGTAATAAAAATACCGATGCCGGTGCCTGCCACGCCTGCTGAAGGGTTCATGGCTTCAGAAAGGATCGTTCCGATGGCTGGAAGCACATCGACATAATTGACGAGCAAAATTACCAATGCGCCCAGTACATAAATGCTTGCCATTACCGGGGCAAGGATGCCAGTCACGGCTCCGATGCGCCTGATTCCACCAATAATGACGACGGCAACGATACCGGCCGTTATCAAGCCGGTAATCCACTTGGCGATCCCAAAGTTATCAGCAACTTGGGTCGCAATGGTGTTCGCCTGAATGGCATTGCCTGTCATAAAGGATGTGAGCATGAGCATGAAGGCAAAGAAAACTGCCACCGGTTTCCAATTCCAACCAAAGACTTCTTTGATACCCTTCTCGATATAATACATAGGACCGCCCGATACAGAGCCTTCCCACGCTTTGCCGTCCTCAATGGCAACGCGATAGTGTTGTGCAAGCGTTACCTCACTATACTTTGTGGCCATGCCGAGGAAGGCTGTAATCCACATCCAGAAAAGTGCCCCCGGCCCGCCCCAGTGGATGGCCAACGCTACACCTGCGATATTCCCAATCCCGACCGTCGCCGAAAGTGCGGTAGTAAGGGCCTGAAAGTGCGAAACGTCCCCGGGCTCGTTAGGGTCATCATACTTGCCAGTGGTTACCGCCAGGCCGTGACCCAACCGACGTATCTGGACAAACCCCAGGCGCAGGGTAAGAAAAATGCCCGCCCCGAGAAGACCGGTGACGAGCAGCGGAGATAAAACACCATTGATGGCGTCAATAAAGTGACCTAGCGCTTCCATAAAATCCTGCGTAAACGTCTGTGTGGGTGAAGGACGGAGACACAACGAGCTGCCCCATCTGCGGTGGCAATGCTGGCTGCACGATGCACGTAATTCGACGGGGTATCTTCGTCCAGAAGGCGAACAAAAAGTATGGGGGTACGAACATTCGCACTCCCATCACAGATCCAGTCGCGGGCATTCCGGGCAAAATATAATGTCTCGACCTCCCCCGATCAAACCGATTAGAGCTCCCAACCTCCTGGCGCAAATAAAATCACTCCCCAGATACAGACGACATTGTAATAATCAGATATGAAATATCGGCATTTATTCAGCCAAAGATGCCGGATCAACATCGACCAGTTTGCCTTTGAGAAACGCGAGCGTTCGGGTAGGAAATTTTCGAACGAGTCGGTAGTCATGGGTAGCCATGAGTACCGTCATTCCTTGCCTGTGGAGGCTTACCAATAGTTTTTGGATTTCATCCGCTACCCCGGGGTCGAGATTGCCCGTTGGCTCGTCGGCGAGCAGCACCCAAGGTTCGTTGATGATGGCCCGGGCAATCACAACGCGTTGTTGTTCACCACCTGAAAGTTCATGTGGGAATCGTTGCCGTTTGTGACTAAGTCCTACTCGTGACAGGACACTCAATACCCTGTTCTTTACCACTTTCCCACTCTTCCCGGTTACGTATAATGCAAAAGCAACGTTCTCAAAGACGTTACGATCGGGGAGAAGCTTAAAATCCTGAAAGACCACTCCAAGGGAACGGCGGAGAAAAGGCGTTTCCTTTGGCAAAATCTTATCGCTCCTGTATTCCCCAACGCGAACAACGCCCACTGTCGGTGTCACATCCGTATAGAGTAACCGAAGCAACGTGGTCTTCCCACTTCCAGTGGGACCGACCAGATATACCATCTCCCCTCGCCGGATATTCAGCGAAAGGTTCTCAAAAATGGTTCGCCTTGCCCCATTTGGGAGTTTAAACGATACTGATGCGTCTTTAATTGCGATCAAAGTTCTAGAGCTTATGCCGATGAAATTAGCTTGTTGTCCAATTTAGTCGCAATGATTACAGATTCTCAACTCGGCTTTTGAATGATCCAGTGGATGCGTTCAGATTTTGCATTAGCCGGATCCGAGGTAAAACCGTCGAACGCTCGAATAACGTCAAAGCCACATTCATCCACGAGCGCGGCCACTTCGGACAATTCATAGGCTCGTTGAACGTGTTGTTCTTTATAAGTTTGTTCGCAAACACACATTTCAAAAGTCGTTTTATGAAGCCGCATTTCTTGATCGTATCGGCTTGTCCTCCGATATGAGAAATCGTCTGTCTCACCTTCATCTTCGAAAAATGCCTCATTGTTTATCGAGTTTAAAGGCGTGCTCTGATCCAAAATAAATAACCCACCCGGTTTCAGAGCAGAAAACGTGCAACGCATTAAACCTCGAATACCGTCTTCTTCAAGAAGGTAATTTAGCCCATCATAAAGCAATATAACGACATCGACACGCTGATCGACCCTGTAATTGGTGAAATCAGCCACTTCGAACTGAATGCCGGCACCTGCCGAATCGGCCTTTGCCCGTGCCACACGAACCATCATCTCCACAGCATCCGTGCCCAGATATTGATAGGGTCCCAGGGGCGCAAGCTCGAGTGCCAACGAACCGGTGCCGCATCCTAATTCCAGAATTGTCACCGAGCCGGGCCCGAATTGCTGAATCTGGTCCTGCACATATTCGGCCCAGAACAAGTAGTCCACGTGTTCCATCACCACATCGTAGCCGGCAGCTAACACCGAATACGGCTCAACCTCGCGCACTTCCATTTCATTGATGTTACTCATGGAACTTTCATCAGTATCTGCTTCGGAATTCCGCGTCGCGGTTGAAAACAGGACCTAAGATTGAGGCTCGTGCTCTTGAGCCCGCCACCGGCGACGAACAATATCGATGGCGAGAAAGATAGCACTCCGGAGACTCCCGGGCGAGGCCTTGCCCAATCCTGCAATGTCGTAAGCGGTCCCATGGTCCGGAGAGGTGCGTACGATGGGCAGACCGGCTGTAAAATTTACTCCGGTGTCGAATGCAAGAATTTTGAATGGCACCAGTCCCTGATCATGGTACATGGCAAGGACTGCATCGAATGAGCGGTAGGCGCCAGCAGCAAAAAAGCCGTCAGCCGGAAATGGACCCTGTACGTGATATCCTCGCTTTTTGCTCTCAATCAGCGCCGGGACGATCTTGTCGGGTTCTTCTTGACCCAGCACGCCGCCATCGCCCGCATGAGGATTCAGACCGAGGACAGCAATCCGAGGATGTGAGATGGCAAAATCTTGCTTCAGGCTCGCCACGATGATCTCAAGTCGTGAGAGAATGAGTTCCGGACTCACAGCAGCCGACACGCCGGCGACCGGAATATGACCCGTTACGAGACCCACTCGCAATTTGTCGGCTACCATCATCATGGTAAACGATTTACATCCGGTCTTATAGGCGAGGAATTCGGAATGACCCGGTGACGCATATCCAGCCAATGAAATAGCTTCCTTTGAAATCGGCGAAGTAACCATTGCGTCGACCTCGCCGGATAGACATAATTCAGTTGCCCGTTCTACGGCCCTAAAAGAGAGTCGCCCCGCTGCCTCAGTAATATGTCCAATATTGAGGGCCAGAGGTACGTCACCGGAAATGTCTACGACCGGCCAATTACTATCGTCGCGTTTTTCAACAAACTGTAGGGATTCGTGAAAGCGAAACTCTTCGAATCCTAAGGAGCGGGCGTGTGCCGCAAAGACCTCTGTCGATCCAACCAGAATTGGGTCAAAATATTTTGTAAGTCTGGAATCGGCAAGGCACTTGAGGACCACTTCCGGGCCAATTCCGTTTGGATCACCAATCGTAATCGCAATGCGGGGCTTCATTTGCTGCGGATCCGACGATTTGCTTTCGCCGGGCATAATATCCGGATCATTCATATCGAAAGCGCCAATCCGGTTGGGTCGGTATCGCTTCATTTGTTATTGTGTCGACTATGAGCACGAAGAAATTCAACCAGTAGTCGAACACCAAAGCCAGTACCACCTTTTGATCGGTAGTTTCTGGCTTCTCGCAGAAAGGCTGGCCCGGCGATATCGAGATGGACCCACGGGTAATCTACAAACTCCTCCAGAAACTTGGCCGCTGTTATCGAACCGGCACCCCGTCCGCCGACGTTCTTGATATCCGCCACCGAACTCTCAATTAGCTTTGCATATTCGTCAAACATCGGCAGTGGATGAACGCGGTCGCCGCTTCGATCGCCGGCGGCCTGCATACTTTTCAGACGCTTTGTGGCACCTTCATTTTCGGACGTCATCACGGCCGCACAAAAGTTACCGAGTGCCACAACGGCCGCGCCCGTCAATGTCGCAAGATCTATTACAAGTTCCGGGTTGAATGTACGAGCATACGAAAGTGCGTCGGCCAGAATCATCCGACCCTCAGCGTCAGTATTTAACACTTCAACGGTCTTGCCCGAATGCATGCGAACAACTTCTCCGGGCACGTACGCATCAACACCGGGTCGATTGTCTGTTGCCGGGATTAGACCCACCACATAAAGTGGAATATCGAGACGGGCAATAGCCTCCATGGCGCCAATAACGGCCGCAGCCCCGGCCATATCAGACTTCATAAACTCCATGGAGTTTTCTGTGGGCTTTAGGGAGAGTCCGCCGGTGTCGAAGGTGACACCTTTTCCAATTAAGACGATGGGGTGGGCATTTTGTGGTTGATCCGTGTGCCACTCGAGAACAGAGAAAGTCGGCGGTTCGACACTTCCACGATTGACTGCCATTAGTCCTCTCATACCCTCTTCATCTATCAACGCTTTGTCCCAAACAGAAACCGAATAACCGTGCTTCTTTGCCGACTTTTCGATGGCCCGAGCAAATAATGTCGGCGTTTTGTCGTGGGGCGACAAATTGACGAGGTTACGCGCCGTGATTACGGCATCGGCAAGAATCTTACCTCGCTCGGCACCTCTCCTTCCTGATTTATCCTGATCAGGGGTCCGCAAGACCAATCGGCCCGGCCCGCTATATGGATCATCCTCACGCGATTTGTACCGAAGGAATCGATATGATTTTAGAACAAACCCCTCGACGAGACACTGATTTGTAGTTTCTACTTCAAAGGAAGAAACCGGGACAGCGAAGCCTACCGTTTCGGCGTGGACATCTTTGGCCAGAGCAGCTCCTTGAGCGGCTACCGATCGAAAACGCTCAAGCGTAAGGTCTCGAACTTTTCCAAGACCCAACAATGCAACTCGCCGAGCACGAGCCTTCTCACAATAAACAAGAATATCGTCGTCTATTTCCCCCTTAAAATCAGATATCCCGTGCCGTATGGACGGATCAAAGGATTCTGCAAGGTTATGAAGCACCGATTCCAGTTCCGACTCGAACAGCGGAATCAGCAATAGATCTACGTCGAGATCAAATAATTCGAGATTGGTTACCGATACTTTCATGAAGCAGTTTTCTTTGATTGCATCTCAAGAAGCGTTGATAGATAAGCTGCATCGTCTCCGGAGACAGCATGATCATTCAAATTCTCCTCATCGCCAAATTCAATAAAGCGCGGGGCGGCTTTGATCACTTTCTTGATCGTCGGCTTAAGGGAGCTAGGCAAAAAAGCGCCCGATGCATTGCGATGTCCGCCACCGCCAAAGTGTTGCGCCCATTCATGGACGTAGGTATCGCCTTTTGATCTAAAACTTACTTTCGTTCCTTTGGCAGTCTCCGTAAAGAGCATTCCGACTCGAACGCCTTCAATTGAGAGGACGTAATTCACGAACCCTTCCGTCTCAGAAACGTGAGCACCGGTTTCGCGCAGCGTGTGACTTTGCACGACCATGTATCCTAACTGCCCCTCAAAGTGGAGAGTTAGCGTATTAAGGCAGCGACTGAGTAAGCGCAAGCCCTCCACCGTTCGGGTATCGTACAATGCAACGTGGATGGGGGCCGGTTCAATTCCTCCCCTGTCGAGCAACTCCGCGACGATTCGGTGAACGCGGGCATTTACGCTACTGTATCGAAATGAGCCCGTGTCCGTCATGATGGCAGTGTACAGAACGGTTGCTATCTCAGTATCGATTAAGGAAAGATCTAAGGCCTCGATGAAATCAAATATGAGTTCGCCGGTGGAAGAAGCAGACTCGCGACGATAGTCATAATCGAACCAGGTTTCGGGCTCTGTATGATGATCGATGAGCACCTTGATCGCCGCACTGTCCATGACCGAGGTTGCCATTTTCCCTATACGACTTGCGGTATTCGTATCGACGACGACAATTACCTCTGCATCTGCAACGGCCTGGAGCTGTCCAAGCGATCCTTCGAATACATTGACTGACCCAATCTTGGGCAGCCAATCCAGATTGTCCGGAGGTGGATCGCAATTGATCAGTGAGACATGTTTTCCCATTTTCATCAACAGAAGCCCGAGTGCCAACTGCGAACCAAGTGCATCTCCGTCGGGGCGCTGATGAGTAGTAATCACAAACCGATCCTTATCCTGAAAAAGGGCCAACAACGCTTTTATCATCAAGTTCTCCGTCTCAAAATTAGCGTAATCTAAACGCGATCTGCTTTTAAATGTTCGAAGCACGATTGCCAACTCGGAAGCGTCATTATTTTTTCATCCGTAGGGGTTATATCAAAAAGGGCGGAGAGTTTTTATTTCAAAAGTATCTTACAATGAATCAGCCTCCGCCAGCATTTCTTGAGAGTTCGCCTCATTTTTACGGTTTCTGGAATTCTGTCTTTGAGGTAACTATTCACGAACCCAAAAAGGACGCAGACATCCCGGAGGCGCTGGTCGTCGATTTATGGCAGACCCAGCATTTTGATGCCAATTCATTGCTGACATTTCAAGGTCACTCCATTGAAATCATATCCACGGGCGAGCCGAATATTAATAGCGGACCTGACTTCCTTGGTGCGCGCGTGCGAATGGACGGTGTGCTCCTAACAGGTGATGTCGAAATACATACATCCTCCGGAAAATGGGAGGTCCATCGTCACCATTTCGACCCTCGATATAACAGCGTTATTTTGCACGTAAGCTTGTTTCCTGATCTTCGTTCCGGCCGACTTTATCGGGAAGACGGGACGGCTCTTCCGGAATTAATACTCTTCCCTTTGCTCACACGTACACTCCGCCATCTTGCTTATGAATTCCGACGAAGAGCACCGGGTACGCTAGCCTGTGCCGGAAATTGGTCCGATGTCCCCACTAGTATTTTGATGCCAATGGTGAACAAACTGGCTAAAGAGCGTATTTCCGACAAAAAGAAGCGATTTTCACAGGCATTTATGGCACGTCCTGATCTCGAGGAATTGCTGCATGAGTCCATTTTTGCGGCGCTCGGGTATGCCCGGAACACCTGGACAATGGGGTCACTCGCCAACCGGCTCCCACTCAAAATAACCCGGCAATTTGAGGACACAACCGACCTCGAGGCGCTACATCTTGGCACGGCCGGCTTGATTCCGACGACCGACAAAATGAACGATTCGGACCCGAAGACGGCATCCTATATTACGGAGTTGCGTAACCGATACATTCAATTTGCAAGAGAATTTAATATTCAGAAAATGGAACCGAGTTCGTGGCAATTCTTCAGGCTTCGACCGGCGAATTTTCCGCCACTCCGTATCGCCCAAGGAGTATCACTGCTCCAAAGTCTGTTCCATCAGGACGTAATGGAGTTGATTCTGGATGCCCTGCAGTCGGAGAAACCCATCGAACAACTGCACTTGCTTCTTCGTGCGTCTGCCTCAAGTTTTTGGTCGGACCATGTTCGACTCGAGAAACGATCAAAGCCACGAAGTTCTATTATTGGGCGGCAAAGGAGCCAGATCATTATTGTAAACACTGTTATTCCTGCTCTGCTTCTTCACGCTGACATGTCTAATAACCCTGACCTTTCAAATCTTCTGTTCACAATTATCGATAATTTGCCCGCAACTTCCGATGAAATTACGCGCATGTTTTCGAGACTCGGCTTTAGCCCTCAGAATGCCTTTGTCGCACAAGGAGCCCATCAATTATATCGGACGCGATGCTCGAAGGGTCGATGCCTGTACTGCCCTGTTGGACGCTATATTTTGGACCGGTCCTGACAATTATTTTGTATTACCGGCGTACTTCGTCTTGTCCATGATCCCCATACACATTTGTCAGCCCTGTACTTTTTCGCATCATTCCGACGGTGAATCATCCTGACGCCGTCGGCTCGCCTCATTCATGAATATACCGCATCAACCCCGAGACGCTTAGCGTCGAGTGAAATAGCGGGGAACCGAGAGATCTAACATACCTGATCGTGCAAAAAATAATCTCTGGGAATTAGTCAGCTATGTTTCGTCGGCTGTTCCGTCTCGGGTCCGTTACATCCGTTCGTTAGACCGCTCGACGGGGTAATGCTGCTTAGACGTATCGTCAAAGCCACGCTAAAGCCATAGCGTTGGCGCACAAGCCGTGCGCCTTCGGACCTTTAGAGGGCACGGTTGCAGCCGATATTGTGGGCATTATGGGGGTGGGTACCATCGAATTGCGGCTGCAATTTTCATCTTTGGCACATGGCCTCTACCCTACCGGATCCACGTTGGACCGGTGGCTTCTGTATCCACGACAATTGTCCGCTAGCCTCCATGTCTATAGCCTACCCCGGCAAGGGGACGACCCGCGTCCAGAAGACTCCCAACCTCGAGATGCGATTCCCGCCGCTACCTCGCACCGTAAGCGAAGTCTCTCGTCTGATGTCAGAAGGTGGATCCGCCCCAAATACCCCGCGTCTTGTTGAGGTAATTCATTCGGATCCCGTAATGGCAACGGCCGTTCTTCGTCGCGTAAACTCCGCTTATTTTGGCATGCGTAGACACGTGACCGAGATAAAGAAAGCCGTCTTCCTTCTGGGTTTTCTTGAAGTAAGCAATATCGTATTGACCGCGGCAATATTAAAATTGAGGGAGATCGTAAAGACATCCGCGCAAGAACAGATTTTTGAATCCATTATGCGTAGTTCGGTCGGTACGGCCGTCTTTGCCCTAGAACTAGCGACGTATTTGAACCTACCGGGCAAAGAATCCGCATTTACCGCCGGGTTACTTCATGGTTCTGGACGATTGGTTCTGCTTTTCAATTATCCGCTCGAATACGAAAAAATATTCTTTTCCGGGGTCGATGGTGTATTTCCAACGTCTGAAATTGAGCACAGCCTGTTCGGATTAGACCATACAAAATTGAACGGGTTGGCTGGTGAACATTGGAACCTTCCCGAAGACATCACTAATATCATCAAATATTATTTATTTCCAGGTCACATACAGGATGATCGTATTCGAAAACTCGCGCTTTCCGTAGCTGTAGGCTCGTCCGCGACCGAACAATTGTGTATGATCCCCGGACGGAATGATCTTCAATTTGAGGCCAAGACAGCACTCAGAATCCTCGCACGAACCAGTCATTCCACGCCTCAAGATTTAATTAAATTGATTCAGGCGCGCAGAAAACTCGTCACTGAATACATCCACACCATGGTGTATTGCTGACGAAGACAACTATTGTCTGGTCAGAAGGAGATGCTCACGCCGCTTTTTAATTCTCGTCCGGGTCCCGGCAGCCCCAATTGGGGAAGCACGGTTTCGTCCGTCATGTTGTTCACGCGAACAAATATTTCTCCAAAGAAGCGCCTGCTCGGAATATAGATGCGATAAGCGGCACGGGCGTTAAGCACGAGAGCGGTGGGCAATTTTGCAAGCGTATTATCTGGATTGAGCGAATAAGCCCGCCCAGTATAGGAAGATTGAATCAAAAAGGACCCACCCCAGGACGTATTGTGCACGAGTGAAAGGGTGCTCAAAATAGCGGGTCGTTCAACGAGGCTCCGGTCCGGCTCATTATCGAGAAAGGCGCGGTGGGTCATCCAGGTAAAATGACCTTCAAGTGACCACCGCTGGAATGGGTCAAAGGCTCCAGTGACCTCAACACCGAGGATCCGACTTCCATCCAGATTGATCCGGCGGCGTCTACGCACCCCGTCCTCCCCGGTAACGGACTGTTGGTCGATCGTATCGAACGTCCGGTTCGTAAAGAGCATAACCTCGCCCGAGAGGCGTTCTCCATTGGTCACCAATCCGGTTTCTGCGAGGATAGATGATTCCGGGTTGAGATTTGGATTGACGAGGAACCGCCGTAACGCACCGTCAAACAATTCCCTCATTGTTGGAAAGCGCACTTTACGGCCCACAGACAAGCGCCATCCCAGACGCTCAGTGAGGTTATAAACCATACCTGAAGTAAAACCGAAATCGTGAAAAGGATCTCGAGCGGGTTTGTCCCCGGTCCTGGGCGTCGAAACACCATCATAGCTGACACCCGCCAAAACGTCGAAGCGTTTGCCGATTCGAATATCGTACTCGGCCCCCAGACTATACATGTCTTGGCGGAAAATAAGCTCAGGGGGTACGCCATCTGTCGCGCCCGCATTTTCGAACGAGAAATCTCGCTGAGCGTGCCGTGAAGTCTGGGCATTTAGCGAAATCCGAAGCACGCCCCCCTGTGCCGGAAGACTGTATACAAGTCTGGTACCGAGCGATTGGTCGTCGTCTTCCTCCCGATCACTCCGAATCCGATAGGCCGCACTTTGATATTGATCAATGTATTGTTTGAATAGGCTCCCCCACGCGGCCCCATGTAGGTTTCCGCGACCAAAAAGAGGGGCCGTGCCGTTAAGAATGACCATTGAATTTTGCCAGAGCGGATAGCGCCAAAAGCGAACGCGATCCGTCGTCGGGTCGAGATGACTCTCCGGGGCCACCCCTTTCTTGCCCTGGACGTTTAGTATTGAAAGCCCAATTTCAGAGGTCTCACCAAACCGATAACTGGCCCTCCCGAACAGGTTCCACATTGTCCGATCGGTATTTGTACGTCGGTGGAGACTCGACTGGCTAAAAGGTAAATGTGCGGCATTCGAGAGCGTGATCCCGTCACGTTTTGCATATCCTGCAGACCCTGCAAAACTGAATGGTCCTTGCCGAAACAATTGCGTTGCCGTCACCTGCCGGAATCCTTCGCTTCCGAACATGGTGGATCCTTCTGTCGATGATCCGGACCTCGCCAACGAGCGGGACGTGAGGTTCACCGCCCCGCCGATTACATTGGTTCCGAACAAAACTGATGGCACACCTTGTGCGACGGTTACGCCTCCGACAACGGCGGAGGGCACCATACTTAAATCGACCCGGTTATCCCAGGGCACGTTTAGTTGCGCACCATCAAAGAAAAAGGCAACTTGGCGCTCTCCAGCGCCCCTGAGATAGACTAGCGTTTCCCCACGCGAATTTGTCTGAACGAGTGCAGCCGGAATCAATTTCGCAACTTCCGAGATAGAGACAGCATCTTGGCGGACGAGACCGGCGAGAGAGACTTTGTGCAACGTCGTCGGCGTATATTCGCTGTCTTCTTCACTGCCACCTACGACGATTTCTGCCAATTCGTATGAACGAAGGGAATCTTCTTCTACCGTGCCCGATTGGGCGGTCGCGGACCGCGAGACCAACAGCCAGTGAATAATGAGAACGCCCACCAGTACATATTTAGGCGAAAATCGAAAAATGGGGACCATAGAACATTGGATATAGCGTCAAGCCGCACATTATGGGGCATCCCGATGAATTGTCAGGCATTACTCAATTATGTCATGCCATACCCTTTTCCATGGCCGTGGTTTCAGGGTAACGGCGAAATCCAGGCGCGAAGCATGCCCGGTCCAAGATTCATGAAATCAATTTTCAACCGTTTATAGGAAGGTGTGTCAGTGAGACCCGGAATCAAGCGAAGGATAAGCAAGGGGTTACGTTTTCCAAGAGGCACGTACACGATTCCAGCCAATACAAATGGCGTGAGGTGCCCACGTAGTCCTCACTTCAACTGCCGCTGCCAGGATTTGCTCTTACCGCCTGCTGCACGGTAGGCATAGAAAAATGCTGCTCCAGCCGAACATAAAATGGCGGCACAGCCTCATAGCGACTCGTCGGATGGGCTGGAGTGTATACGCCCCGCATCTTAGTCAATATGCGTTGGTAAGTTATTCGTATTGCCTGATTTTCGGAGACGATGGCACCGAGGACGTGGCTCAAGTCAAGATAGGATGCCCCGTCGCCAACCTCCTGACGAAGCGCCTCGTGTGCTCTGATGAGATATTTGTGCCGGGCCACGGCCTGTTTATATTGCGCGACCAGGCCAGCCATCTCGACAGACGCCGATCTGACAGTTTCAAGGGATTCGAGGTCTGATTGTTGACGCTCCAAATCGTCTGAAAACCGCGCGTTCGCCTGGTCGATCTGGTCCAATGCCGCCTTTTTGGAACCATAACCGCCATACGTCCTGCAGCCACAAACGAGCAGGCCGGCACAAATCAGCACAAAATGGGGAGATAAATGGCGAATCTGAAAGAGCTTCATCATTGTACTGGATTTGAGATTCAACATTGGGTACGAGAAAAGGGCGATCCGAGGAAAGATCCGACATGATTTTGATTGAATCATGCGGACAATTTGAATTCGGCACATTTTCAATTGGCGAGAGCAGCGACACGTATTCGTTGACATGATCGAAGAGCGTATTCGAATAGGCCAATCATATGATTGTGTCGTCAGGAATCTCGGCATTCTTGGGAATCACGACAATACCATCGCGAATGTAGAACAAATCCCCGTCGTGCTCCTGCACGGAGTCCCTATTCTTGATTATGCATCGCTTGCCAATGCTAACGTTTCTGTCGATAATCGCTCCTTCGATATACGATTCCTCATCGACCCCTGGTTTGGGCGGACCATCTACGGGATCACGCGTCGATTCATCTTGCCATGGGAAGTAATCTGCGCCCATGAGAATTGAATTCTTAATCGTGGTATTATTTCCAATGACGGATCGCAATCCGACAATAGAGTTGGAAATCTGACTGTTCACGACAATGCTCGCTTCGGAAATAATGGAATCCTGGATATACGAACTTTGGATTTTCGCCGGTGGCAGCATTCGCGCATTCGTATAAAGCGGTCGACGCGGGTTATAGATGTCAAAATCCGGCTGCCGTTGCGCCAGCATGATATTGGCATCAAAGAAGGACCGAATCGTTCCGATATCGCTCCAGTATCCGGTGAAAGGATAACTAACGACTCGTTTACTTTGAATAGCATTGGGAATAATCTGCTTTCCAAAGTCGTGTGCTCCTTCATTTTCGTCGAGCAACTCTCGCAGGACGCCGCGACTAAAGATGTAAATCCCCATAGAAGCGAGATAGGTACGTCCAACCGCGCTCATCTCATCTGGGACGGGGCTTTCTTTACCTGAAAGTTCCTTTGCAGCCGGCTTCTCATAAAACTCAATTATAACGTGGTCATCGTCTGTCTTCAAGATTCCAAATCCGGGCGCGTCACTGGCATTTACCGGAATCGAAGCGATCGTGATGTCGGCATTATGCACCTTATGATGAGCCAGCATTTTCCGGTAGTCCATAGAGTACAGTTGATCCCCGGAAAGAATGAGAACGTAGTCGTATCGATAATTTCCGACATGAATCATGCTTTGCCGGACCGCGTCGGCAGTTCCCTGAAACCAATCCTTCGAAACCAACGTCTGCTCGGCCGCAAGCATCGTGACAAACCCACGCCGAAACCGATCGAAACGATAGGCTCTGGCTATGTGGCTATTCAAGCTTGCCGAGTTGTATTGAGTGAGAACGAAAATGCGACTAATCTCGGCATTAATACAGTTTGAAACCGGCACATCTATGAGTCGGTATTTTCCGGCAAGAGGGACTGCGGGTTTCGCACGCTGACTCGTCAGGGGGAAAAGGCGTGAACCAGCCCCACCGCCCAGGATAATCGATACGATTTCATCCATTGATTTTTCTCTTGGTCAAGAAAAGCAATTATTTTAGATTGGCATTAAATAAAACATCGCACCACCCAATGCGATCTGATTCATTCAGCCAGTCAAAACGTCCGTGATGCACCTACTGTTGCAACGTACTAAGACACGACAACGGGAACAAGCACTTTCACTCGAAAAATGTTATAACACCTGTTGATAGCGACGGTTTTTTCGGATACCAATGAACCCTTCCCACACATCAGTTCCCTTTCGGACGATTCGCAGCACCTTAATAAATTCTCTTAAATGACAAAGTCTTTTGCCCAAAACATGACACACATCGTTTTCTGGACTGATGTTGTCATTTCGTTGGCATGCATATTTACAGCTCTATTCCGACCGCAGTATGCATTGATATTGGCATTTGCCATTTTTGTAAATGTTTGGAGCATCATACAAAGTGAACGGCATGGTTTCGTGAAGGCAAAGGAAATGCGTCGCGCGTTTGAACCGCCGCGACATTTCAATGGATTCCACATATTCATTGTCGTCACACTCATAATAGCAGAAGTATTACTCGGAACCTTATTGCTTTTTTAGTCGCCCTCTGATTGTTCGGATTTAGATTGCAGATTCCATTGGTGGGTATCAAGTAAGAGATATTTGAAACTCGGCGATATCTGCTGGGGTAAACGTGATCCATGATCAGCGCCATGAATCCAAGGCCCAAAAATGAGTGAGCAGACCCACCAACTTGTTCTTAATATTCGTCGCCGCCTGGCCTACACGTCCCGTCGGATTTTGTGGGCCGATCTGGCATTTGGAACTGTAATTTCCGTCGGAATTTGGGCGTCTTTCTGGTTCGCGAGTGCCGGGCTGGAGTCAATTTTTCATTTCGATTCCAATTTCCGATGGGTCTTCTTTGGGGTAATAATACTGGTTCTCGCCGGGTGCCTTATTTCACTAATCATCCCCCCTCTTCTTCGGCTATCGGGACTTTTGCATGGTCCGAATGATACCGCCACCGCGAAACGGATCGGGGCGGCGTATCCCGAAGTGGCCGATCGCCTGACAAATCTCCTTGACCTGACTTCGGCACGTCACAGCAGAGCGCCGTCCGAATTGCTCGACGGAGCCGTGAGTATGCTGGGAAAGCAGGTGCAAGGAATCGCTTTTGAGCAGGTTGAAAACTTTGGAAGAGCCCGGTATGCGTCCCGGATTGCCGTGGCTCCATTACTCTGTATCGTGTTCTTTCTCCTGGCCGCCCCTTCATCGTTTATTGGAGCCACCTCGCGCATACTGACGCCTGGCGTAACGTATGTTCGGCCGGCGACTTTCACATTGACCGTAGCCCCCGGCAACGTTGAACTCGTTAAGGGCGATCAACTCGACCTGGACATTCGCCTTCTGGGCACCGATCGCCCAAGTAGCGTAAGTGTATCATTAAACAATCTCGGAGAACAAGTATCTGAAACCCTTACGCTTCAAAGCAATGCTGATGGTGCTTTCCAATTTAGCCGCGTCAATGTCAGGCGCCCGCTTCGATATCAGGTGACGGCGGGCGGCGTGAAGAGCCCCTGGTATACCGTGAGCCTTATTGATCGCCCCCTCGTCCGCAGTCTTCAAGTTTCGCTTGATTTTCCTGCCTATACGCGCATTCCCTCGCAACGCCTTGACCCCAATGTAGGGGATGTGGCCGCCTTGCCCGGTACACACGCCAAACTTTCCGTCGGGCTTGGTGATACCCAGGTAAAGGAGGCCTTTGTCCGCTTCGAAAATGGTACCCTGGATACGCTTGCGATTGATGGAATCACCGCGAGAGGGCAATTCATACTGTCCAAGGAGGGAAGGTATCAGATCTTATTGCGAAACAACCTTCGGATAGAAAATAATGCACCCATAACGTACCAGATAACCCTACTTGAGGATGCGTCACCATCCATTGTTCAGCTTGAACCCAAACCCGATACGGAATTGAACGAGTCATTTCGAGAGCGATTGCATATGCGCATACACGATGATTTTGGTTTCAAGCGTTTGCGTGTATTCTATCGTCTGGCCGAAAGCCGATTTGGGAATATTGACAAAGATTTTCGATTCCTGGAGATCCCGATAGAAGATCGATGGGCTCTTGACCAGGACCTATTCCACGAATGGCTTCTCAAAGATCAATCGAACCTTTCCCCGGTCCCAGGCGATGTAATTGAATACTTCCTCAAAGTATGGGATAATGACAGCGTAGGCGGATATAAATCTGCAAGGACACCCCTTTTTCATTTCCGTTTTCCATCCTTAGCTGAGCAGTATGAAAAGCTCGACGACGATTCCGGAAAAACTCAAAAACATATGGAGGATCTCCTCGAAAAGGCGGCTACAGTCAAGAAGGAATTTGAGGATCTCAGAGAAGAATTGCGACAAAAACCGGAGGCCGACTGGCAGGATCAACGACATCTCGAACAACTGCAGCAACATCAAAAAGATGTGGAGCAGAAAGTCGATGACCTTTCCACACAAATTGAGTCGTTGACCGAAACAATGGAGGAAAACAATCTGGTTGACGAGCATACACTGGAAATGTACCAAGAACTCAAGAAAGTTGCCGAGGAGATTAATACTCCAGAAATGATGGATGCCCTGAAGCGACTCCAGGAGGCCCTCCAGAATATGAACCTGAACCGGATGCAGAAATCAATGGAGGATTTCCAGTTCAATGAGCAGCAGTATCAACAGCGACTGGAGCGAACCCTCGAGCTATTTAAGCAAATTCAGGTTCAGCAAAAAATGGACGAACTTGCTCACAGGGCGGAAGAGTTAGCCCGTCGAGAAGAACACCTCGCTGAAAAGACTGACAAGCTCCTCGATGAGGAAAAGAAGGATCAAGCGGATCATTCTAAAGATAGTACTACTCAGAACAAACAAGATGTAGATCGGGCTGAAGACAAGCCGTCCGAAAGTGATGAACAAGTTAACAACAAGAAAAGTGATCCATCTGAAACTAATCAGACACAGCCCAAGGGCGATCTAACAGAATCCATGACGCCATCCGAACGAGAGGCCCTCGCAAAAGAACAAGAGAGGGCACGTGAAGAAATGGAAGCTCTGGAGGAGAAAATTAAGGCCCTCAAGGACCAGATGGACGCACTGAAACAGGCACCGAAACAGGAGATGCAACAACTTCAAGACCAAGTTGAAAGTCAAGACTTGCCCGAGCAGATGAAACAGAACGCCGAACAACTTCGGCAAGACCAACTGCAGCCTGCGCAAAAAGGGCAGAAGCAGATGCAACAACAACTTCAACAGATGCAACGGCAGCTCCAGCAGATGCAGGCAGGCATGCAGGGACAACAGATGCAATTGAATCTGTCCGGCATGCGCCGCGCGCTAAACGATGTTTTGATCCTTTCCGAAAAGCAGGAAGATCTCCGTGGGGCCGTACGAGGGCTTTCGTCGGATAGTCCGCAACTCCGTCAATATGCACAGCAGCAAGTAAATCTGACCGATGGACTCACAATTGTCAGCGATACCCTTCAATCCCTCTCCCGCAAAATCCCTCAAATGAGCCGGGAAGTCCAGAAAAATACCGGTGAGTCTCTTCGAGAGATGTCTGCCGCGACCGATGCCATGGCAGACCGTATCGCGCGTAGAGCCAGTGGCCATCAAAAAGGCGCAATGACCCATCTCAATGAACTTGCCGTCCTACTCTCAGATTTATTAAACCAGATGATGAATGCACAGCCCGGTGGTGCAGGCAACATGTCGATGCAGCAAATGCTTCAACAGCTGCAACAAATGGCTGGACAACAAAAAGGCCTAAATGACCAGATTCAGCAACTCCTCAACGACATGCATGGTAACAAACTATCGAACGACGCGCGAGAACGTCTTCGCCAGATGGCCGGCGAGCAAGAGCAGATTCGCAACCAACTCAAGCAACTTGGGCGAAACCGAGATTTACAAAATAAGATGCTTGGAGACCTGAATCGAATCGCGCAGCAAATGCAAGAAACGATACGTGAACTGCAGCAACACGGCCCTAATCGACAAACTATTCGACGCCAGAAACAGATCCTCACGAGACTCCTTGACGCCAGTCGGTCGATGCAAGAGCGTGGTATGGAGAAGAAGCGCAAATCCAAGAGCGGTCAGGAATTTGACCGTGCCAGTCCGGGCGAGCTTTCACCGTCAGAGAAGGCCGATCAGCTCCGGCAAGATTTGCTCCGAGCGCTGGAAAGCGGGTACGCGCCCGATTACGAACATCTAATTAAACGCTATTTTGAATTGCTGCAGGAACAGTCAAGGAATGGTGTAGGAGAACCCATCATGAATTAGCGCAATCAGTCCTAATTTTTTTGTTCGTTCGTTCTTTTACAAAAAGCGGGCCCTAAGTTCGGGTGTTGGGACGCGACAAAAGTCCCGTTTCCCAAACCATTTGTATCGATTCCGAGCGATCCAATCATAAACCAAATCTCGAAAACGCCGCGGAATGACCTTGAATCCCCAGAGCAGTGACCACGCTCCAGGCAAATGCTTCGCGATGTTCAGAATGGCATCGGAACGGGCAAAGACGATCCCCTCACTCACTAAAATGATACTGTCAACATAGTTTGTCGAAAGATGGTGCTTGGCGAGAAGTGCCCCGGCTTCATCAGACTGCAACGACGCAAATTTGAAAAATCCTTCCGGATCATGATCGATGACAAAATTGATGCTCCCATTGCAAAGATTACATACACCATCGAATAATACGATTGCATGCCCCTCCAGCCTGTTGGCAGATAAAACCAATGCATCCGATCCCGACAGTATTCGTTTCGGGGCCACCTCGGTTGAATGGTTTTTGTTGGAACCGGTCATCAGCAAATTTTTCGATTTGATCTCGCTTAAGGATTTATGCGTCCCGGGCAAGCGTAGGAAGCCAACCGAAAAGGCATGAATTTAGCCCTCTTATTGGTCGAACATTGTTACGCTCTGAACGCAAGCAAGATTCTATTCTTGCCAGGCACCGCAAAGGCTATCACTTGTGCCAGATCGCCTGCACCACCATAGGATATGGCAAATTCGAATATGCGGAACCATCCCCTTTATCCTGTGTTGTTCGAATCGAAACAGCAATTACACAGGGGGCCGGTGGTGGTGCATGTCCTTTGTTTAGATAGTCAAAATCCCAATACCGAGAATGCCTTTGTTCGATAAAAACGAACGCAGTATGATCGGTCGCTTGTTGGACAGAAGGCGTATTTTCACTATATTTCGCAGATAGTTTGATTGTGTGGAAGTAGCAATTCCCTGGCGAGCTTCGAAGCTTTGAAAACAATCTCGCCGTTCGTCGTACCCGATTTGCCTTCGAATATTTGCTATTCCCGTGTATTCCAATAGCCCCTTCGGTCAGTCGCTCACTAAACGATCATAAGGATAACAAACGCTATGCGGACGCTTTTTGTATCTGGTGAAGTTGCCCCGTTCACCCAAACGTCGGAGTTGTCACAGTTGGTTCGCTGTTTGCCCGAATACCTTCAAGAGAGAGGAGACGCTGAAATCCGGATTATGATGCCGCGCTATGGAACCGTTAGTGAGCGCAGAAATCGTTTACACGAGGTGATCCGTTTGTCCGGAACTGTTATCGAAATGGATGAGCGGGCTGAAACCCTGAAAGTAAAAGTAGCCTCAATTCCAGGTATTCGGCTACAGGTTTACTTCATGGACAACAACTATTATTTCAAACGCAAGGGAATTTTTGCGGACAAACAAGGGGTCATTTTTGCCGACAACCTCGAGCGTGCACTCTTTTTCGCCCGAGGCGTTTTTGCGACCATGCACAACCTAGGTTGGGCGCCAGAAGTGATTCACGCATTTGGTTGGATGAGTGGCTTTGTACCCGTATTACTCAGCAATGAATATTCGACTGATCCTCTCTTTTCCGATGTAAAGGTAATTTTTACGCCGGACGAGGCAGATTTCGAAACCAGCGTGTCCGAAGAACAGGCTGAACTCCTCGGGCTTCCTTCCTCTGTCGTAGGCCTCTCTCCGACTGAAGCCGGATTAGCTTACGCCGACTTGGTACTTAATCCTCCCTCGATGCCACCTGTTGGGGACGCGCTCCAAATCATCTCTGATACAGAACAGGTGAGCCAACAAATTGTCTCTCTTTATGAACAAGTGTTAAACGGTGTGCCTGTTTGAAACAAGCCGGAACACTCGGCATACTTAGTGCCTTACAAAACGAGCCCCATCGACATCTGTCGCGTGGGGTTTTTAGTGTGCATGACGACTGACTATACGAACAGGCCCTGATGGGCCGTTAATGGAGTCTCATCCAGTCCCGGCGGCCCTGAAAATAAGTAGCGCATAATGCCTCGCACGTTTTTTCTTTTTGGCTTAGGCTTTTTTCTCCTTGCCCTTTCTGCCTGCGATAGCCCGTCCAATGTCGGGATTAACCTTGTGGAACAGGGGGGTGAACCCTCCATCGTACGCTTGATACCCGGCACTTTCCGAAATGAACCATTGCAGGATGTCACCGGAAATGGCCAGGTAGTACAACGCCCTATGACCGGCCGTGTCGACGACCCAGCGCTCGGCACTATCACGGCCATGGGCGATGTCGACTTTGTAACGCCTATTGGTGTGACGGATGCTTTCCGAAGTGGCACGGTGACAAGCGTTACGCTCTCTCTCGTTCCGATCTACTCCTATGGGGACACGTTGAGTACAATAACCGTCGCTCTGAACGAATTTCCGGAAGAATGGGAATCCGTAGGCGCCAGAGCTGATACGGTCATTCAAACTGTTCCGGGCTCAATTACTGAATTTACGTTTACGCCACAGGATACTCTCGTCACCGTCGAATTGCCCCAGTCGTGGATTGCGGACAACGATTCCACGCTTCGATCCACCCTTTTCAACACTAGTTTTCACGGTTTCCAGTTCGATCCTAGTTCGGGAAACGCCGTCGTCGCATTCTCCCCCTCCCAGACCCTTCTCAACGTGGTTTCCTCCGGTGACACTACCGCATACACGCTATCTAAGACGCTCACCGGAATCACACGCGGTGCGCTCACTCAGGATTTCCCCGATAGAATCGTTCTTCAAGATGGTGCAGGTCCGGGAATCGAGGTTCAGTTTGATTTTGCGAGCGTCTTGAAGGATCAAGCAGTCAACAATATCCAGTTTCGTTTTCAAGCAGATTCACTGACACTCGCCGAAGATACTCCTCCCAACTTCGTGCGTCCTCAATTGCGCGAAATAGCACTTTTTGGTGTTACCGAGGATCAACAAGCTGTAGAGATCGACAGTGCTGTCCGTACAAAAGATGGAGTTTATGTATTCGATACCAACAACTTGATCGATGTAATACAAAATATGCTGCTAAACAACAGTGTATTCACACGATTCAGGCTCGGGGTTCCGCCGCAACGCAACTCCGTCAATCCGGTGCTACTTTATGGGGCGGATAGTCCCATGCATCCTGAGGCAGTGATTACAGTGACCTCGCTCTCGAACTAACCTCGCTCTCTTCTCATTTGCGTTCCAGAATGCGTACATTTCTTGCTCAAACCTGTCGCATATCTATGCGTATATCTATGCGTACCTATTTTTTGATGCTGGTCCTGATGGTGAGTATGGGCCAGTCGTCCCGCGCTCAGAGCACCAGTGACGGCTCAATTTATTCCCGATTTGGATTGGGAGAATTAAGAACTTTCTCGTCCACACAACTTCAAGGCATGGGCGGAGGCGGTTATGGTTATTCATCATTCAATGGACTAAACCTTAGCAACCCGGCCTCATGGGGTATGCAAGTCCTTACCCGTGTCTCAGCGGGGATGATTTATGAAAATGTCAGTGCCACAGACAATACCAACCAAACCAGCAAGCTTTCCTCCGGCACATTCAACGCACTTCAGATCAGCTTCCCCTTGAAAACCAACCAAGTCGGATTGGGGTTCGCCTTCCTCCCCTATTCTCAGGTTAGTTACCGAGTTGACGTCGATGGTTCAATTTTAAGTGACCCAGCGACGCAGGATACTTCAAAATTCCGAATCAACTTTAAGGGAAATGGTGGACTAGAGCAGATTCTGGGTGGGCTCGGCTGGCGCGTCAATGAACATCTTAGTATTGGTGCCAATGCCAACTTTATATTTGGAATTCTTGACAATACCCGGCGTACGACATTTCCAACACCCTCCTTTCGCGATGCAGTACTGACCAATTCAACCCGCGTTTTTGGCTTATCAGGGACCATCGGCGCCCTCGTGCACCTACCCAGTGTCTTGCGAAAGGATGACGTGCTTTCCCTGGGTGGAAGCTTTACACTGCCGACAACGCTGAACGGCACCCGGGTACTTACGTTAGGCGAGAACGATAGTATCGACAGCCTGAGTACTTCCAATTCCGGTGATATTAGCCTGCCGTTTGGTGCGGGGGCGGGTCTCTCCTATCAAATTGCTGCCCGCTGGACCTTTGTCGCCGATGGGCGCTATGAACCGTGGAGTAATTTCAAAAGTGACTTTGCATTCCCGGGCTTCGACCCCGCTTCCGGTGGGTCTCTCCGGGATCGATTCCGGGTTTCTACCGGCGTCGAATTCCTCCCTGCAGGCCGCGATCTGCTGGCCTCGTATTTCAAAAAAACTGCGTATCGGCTCGGCTTCTATTACGATCGTTCGTATACTAATCCACTGCCTGATGTCCATCTTCGAACTCTGGCCCTCACAGGCGGTATCAGCCTCCCCACATTTAATCCCGGCACGCGGATTGATATCAATGTCGAAATAGGAACGAGAGGCACTACACAAAATGGATTGGTCCGTGATACGTTCATTCGAATAGGCGCCAACATCAATTTTGGGGAACGTTGGTTTTTGAAGAGGAAACTCGGCTGACGTCCTGGTGTCTATATAATTTCGCACCTTCATCAACCTCCACTATGAAGATGATACTACGATCATTCACTGGCGTTAGCGCTGCGTCGGTCATGTTGGTTTTGATGCTCTTTAATGCCGCCTTGGCGAAAGCACAGCCCACCGACGCCTCTGCCCCTACGCAGCAGGAAAAAGCCATTCATTATAGTCTTTATTACGAGGACTTTAAGAATGCCAATTACGAAGGTGCCCTTCCCAATCTTCGATGGATTCTCAAAAATGCACCAGAATTTCAGGGGAATAGAAAAACAGATAAGAATTACAAACGCGCCGTCACGGTCTTTGAAAATATCGCAAAAGTGCAAGATAGCCCCGAAATGAAAAAAGCCTATCTTGATTCGGCTTTGTACATCTTCGATACGGCAGTGCCCTCTTTGAAGGACAGGGGCGTGGATGCAAATCTATATGAGTGGACGCTGAACAAGGGTAATTTTATCATAACTCACAGTGATGATCTCCCGGATGAAATGGACAAAGCCGGGGTTATCTTTCTTAAGGCATGGTCCATCGATCCGGCCCAGATGCAACTTTATCACATCGAGTTGATCATTCGTGACTTCTTGGCCCACGACGATAAGGACGGTGCCGTCCAGTTCATGAATGATGTAGAAGCAAAACGGGGCGACGACGCTGACATCATGGCTCGCATTGCAGAGTTCCGAGGTGCTCTCTTCACGTCTCCCGAAGAACGAATCGCCTTCCTTAAGACGAAGCTCGACAAGACCCCCGATGATACGACGATTCTAAACGAACTCTTTGATCTTTATAGCGAGGAAGGTGCTCGTGACCAGGCTTATGATATTTCGGCCAAACTCCTTGCGCTCGACCCGACTTCCAAGACCTACCGCCGCGTAGCTAAAATGCGCCTCGGTGATGGTGACTCGGAAGAGGCCATTAAGCTCTATGAGAAGTCTCTCACTTTGGACAACGGAGCGGACGCGGCTCGCGAGGTGCATTACAATATCGGGATTGCCCAACAACAGGAAGGTCGCTTTTCCAGGGCTCGTACCGAATTCAGAAAGACCATAAAAGCTGATCCTTCATATGGGTCTGCCTACCTCGCGATCGGTGATCTCTACGTGCAAGCGGTGCAAAACTGCGGATCGTTCGAGCGCGAAGACCGGACGGTATACTGGCTCGCGGCCGACTATTTTGAGCGCGCCAAAGCCAAAGACGCGTCCGTCACTAGCCAGGCCAACCAGCGACTTCGTAGCATCCACCGATTTTTCCCCGATGCGGAAGCGCTCTTTTTTAAAGGATGGAAAGAAGGCGCTAGTTTTAAAATCGACAGTTCCGTTGGACAATGCTACGCGTGGATCAATGAAACAACCCACGTCCGAAAACCCAAATGACGATTTCCATCTCATGACAAAAAGCCGGTGAGCGATCTGCTTACCGGCTTTTTTTGAATCTTCAGGCAAGATCGCGATCCCCCCGAGATAAAGAGTCATCTGACCCGGCAATGTCCTACTTTCCACCTGGTACACGGCCCATTTCAAGGTTTGGCTCCGCGAAACCCTCTTGTTATTTCGGCCACAGATACCGAGTTTCAATGCATCCCATAATTCCTTCAGAAGATTGGGATTCCAGGCACAAACAAAAGATACCATGTCAATTATTGTAGATATCGCAGCAAGGCAGATTTTGGACAGCCGGGGAAATCCGACAGTAGAAGTAGAGGTCCTCACTGAGGCGGGTATTCTAGGGCGAGCTGCCGTCCCAAGTGGTGCCTCCACAGGTGAACGCGAAGCCGTCGAGCTGCGGGATGGGGACAAAGATGTCTTCCATGGAAAGAGTGTCTATAGGGCCGTGGAAAATGTAAATGAGATCATTGCGGAAGAATTGGCCGGGTTTAGCGTCCTCGATCAGGTTGAGATCGACGAGATGTTGGTTGACCTCGATGGAACCAAAAATAAGAGCCGCCTTGGTGCCAATGCCCTCCTTGGTGTTTCGCTTGCGGTTGCGCGAGCCGGAGCCGAGACCACGGGACTTCCCCTCTATCGTTACATCGGAGGCGTGAACGCACGTATGCTTCCCGTTCCGATGATGAATATCCTCAACGGCGGACGGCACGCGGACAATAGTGTCGACATGCAGGAATTCATGATTATGCCCACCGGTGGCGACACTTTCTCCGGTGCCCTTCGCATCGGAGTCGAAGTGTTTCATACGCTGAAGACGGTCCTCCAGAAAAAGGGATACAGTACCGCTGTGGGTGACGAAGGAGGTTTCGCACCAAATCTTCGCTCGAATGATGAAGCCGTCGAACTCATCCTCGAAGCTATTTCGGCGGCGGGATACAAGGCAGGAGAAGATGCGCACGTCGCCATAGACCCGGCCTCCAGTGAGATGTACCAAAATGGCCATTATGTTTTTTGGAAGAGTGACCCGAACACCAATCGGAGTGCGGAGGAAATGGTGGCATATTGGGAAAACTGGATTCGGCAATACCCGATCATCTCCATCGAAGACGGTATGGCTGAAAATGACTGGCACGGATGGCAAATGCTCACTAGTGCCATTGGCGACAAAGTTCAATTGGTAGGCGACGACAATTACGTTACGAATACGGAGTTCATCCGGCGCGGCATCAAGGAAGGATGCTCCAATGCCGTACTCATCAAACTCAATCAAATCGGCACCCTTACAGAAACGCTCGATGCCATCGAATTGTCACATAAGAACAAATTCGCCACGGTCATCAGCCACAGATCAGGAGAGACCGAAGACACGACAATATCTGATCTTGCTGTTGCAGTAAATTCGGGTCAAATTAAAACGGGATCCGCCAGCCGCAGCGATCGAATTGCCAAGTACAATCAGTTGCTTCGTATAGAAGAGGAACTTGGCGACGCAGCCATCTTTCCCGGCATGGCTACTTTCCGATTTTTGGCCTAACATCTTTTTTCCCTCATGTCGAAATTGCCCTTTCCATCCCTCAGCATCTTCCGCCGCTTGAAGCGACGGTTTTTGTTTGCTGGATTTGTGATATTGGGATTATGGCTTTGTTTTTTCGACAGCTACAGTATACTAAACAGGGTTAAATGGTACCGGGAAACGGTTTATCTCAAAGCTGAAAATACCCGGCTCCGGACTGACAATGAAGAATTGGAGCGGCAAATAAAAAAGGGGCTTTCAGATGATGTCCTCGAACACATTGCGCGAGAGCAATATGGTATGCGACGTCCCGGAGAAAAGGTCTACCGCGTTGAAGAGGAGGAGTGAAGGCGGGACACCTTTCTTGCAAATCATTCCATAAGCTGAATTGCTCATGCATCGCTACGCCGTTGGTCTCGACCTTGGAGGCACATCAATTAAAGCCGCTCTGGTTGAACGAAATCGAGGGACGCTATACGAAACAACGCGCCCTACTTATGCCGAAGAGGGACCAGACCAAGTCATTGAGCGCATTAGCGAAATTGTGGAGGAATTAGTAATCCAATCGCCGACCAACGCGATTGCCGGCATAGGAATCGGTTCTCCTGGTGCCATCAACTGGGAACGAACTTCAGTGAGCCACCCGCCTAATTTCCCCGGATGGACCGAGATTGATTTGCGGGATGTCTTGAGTGCTAATTTTGGCAAGATGATTCCGGTAATCGTCGAGAATGACGCAAATGTAGCCGGACTCGGATCGGCTCATTATGGAGTTGGTGTTCCTTTCGACTCCTTTATTATGATCACCCTTGGGACTGGTGTCGGTGGTGCAATTATTTATCAAAACAAAATTTTTCGTGGCACTACGGGAGGTGCCGGCGAGATCGGCCATATGACCATCGACTTCGAGGGCCCCTTCGACCGCTCCGGCGTCGCAGGCGCAATTGAGGCTTATTTGGGGCAACGTTTCCTTTCCCGACACGCAAGGTATCGTCTGATGACGCGTACGAACAGCATTATGCACCAGATGGCAGGGCCCGACCTTCAGGGTATCACACCGAAAATGCTTTACGATGCAGCTGTGCAAGGAGATGATGGTGCCATTGAAGTCCTGGCATGGGCGGGACATAAGTTGGGTTGCGTTCTGGGTTCATCCGTCAATCTGCTCGATATCAGAAAAATAATTATCGGCGGCGGGCTTTCGGCAGCCGGAGATTACATCTTGGAGCCCGCCCGGCTTTCACTAAAGCGTTTTGTTATGCCCGGACTGCGTGAGGGGCTCGAGATCATCCAGGAAACCCGTGGAAATGAGGTGGGTATGCTCGGGGCGACCCATCTTGTATTTCAGTTTCTTGATGAGCAAGTTGCCTCCCCACCCCCCATCAACTCCTGAGCCAATCGCCATTTTTGGTATGCACCTTGCCCGCCGTACGTGCGCACTCTTGCTCGTACTTTTGGTCGGTGGCGGGTATCGCTCTGTGACGGCACAGGAGCTTGATTCGACACGTCACGTCACGCCTTCTCCCCCCATCCTCCCAAACGCGTCCCCGTTCAGTCGGGCCGGGCCGCCTGAGGCACGGCATTCAAGTATTGAGGCCTCACTCAAGGAGCCTATACGCTTTACTGCCTTGGACTCTCTAATCGTTAATGTCAACGATGTGGGGGGCGACGAAGGCACATTATTCGGGCAAGCACAAGTGACGTATACCGATGCGGTGCTGCAAGCATATCAGATCGACATTCTCTTCAACCTGAATGAACTCAGAGCGAGTGGTATGGCCTCGGATTCCGGACTTGTCGGTCGGCCCCAAATCCAGCAAGCCGGGGAAGTCTTTTCGGGTACTCAACTCGCCTTTAATATGGGTACCCGGCGAGGCCGAATCGTTGGCGGTCAGTCACAAATCTCGGAGGGTTTCATTCATGCTGGTATTGCCAAGATCTCCGAGGACAGTACAATTTATATCAAAGACGGTGCATATACCACGTGTTCCGACGTCGATGACCCGTCTTATTCGCTAAGATCCAGTAAAATGAAAATCGTGGACAAGAAGTGGATTTATACTGGTCCGCTCCAGCTTTTCATATATCATGTTCCCACGCCGCTCTGGCTTCCTTTCGGCTTTTTGCCGGCCCAGAGTGGTCGTCGGAGCGGCCCGTTGCCTCCACAATACGGCGAAGACGAATTTGGATTCTATCTCCGAGACTGGGGATGGTATTTTGCCTTGAACGATTATATGGACCTTCAGCTCAAAGGCGGCTTATGGACGAAAGGGAGTTGGAGTTTCTCAACGCTCTATCGCTACAACAAACGATATCTTTATACTGGACAACTGCAATTCAACTATAGCCGATTTCGGCAGGGTGAGCGTGGTGACCCGGACTTCGGTATCCGGTCGACTGGTGCATTCAGGTGGACCCACAACCAGACCATCAACCCCACGTCGTCCCTTTCGGCCAATGTCAATCTGACCTCATCGAGCTTTCTCCGCGCCGTGTCTCAGCAATACAACGACCGCGTTCGACAGACCGTGCAATCTAGTATTCGGTATAGCAAACGCTGGCCTTCCGGCGGGCGGAATATGAATATCAATCTCAGCCAACAACAAGTCTTTGCCACCGGCGAGGTAAACCTGACGATCCCGAACTTCAGTTTTAACCAGAGCACACGCAAACCCTTTGAACGTGATGCACGCGGCCCGGGGGAGAAAGAACGTTGGTACGAAAAAATCACGTACAGCTACAACATGTCGCTGAACAACAATTTTAATTTCCGGCCGCTGAGCGACTCGACTGGTATCTCCTGGTATGAGGCGCTATTCTCTCCTAGCAAATTTCGCAAAGCCACCGGGCGAGATGAACAGTTCTCCTTCAAGACTACCCACACGGTGCCCATATCCGCAGCGTTTTCCCTAAACCGGCTTCCGTTACTCGGTGCATTCCGCTTAAATCTCTCGCCCTTCATAAATTATGAAGAAGACTGGTTTATTCGGACCACCCGGCAGTTTTTTTCCGATTCGCTTAATACACTTCAGCAAACGACCGTCCCCGGCTTTTTTGCACTTAGACAATTCAGTCTTGGCGTGTCTTCGAACACTACTTTTTACGGTATTTTTCCCATAAAAGTCGGGCCGTATTCGGGTCTTCGGCACACGGTCCGGCCAAGTCTGAGTTTCAATTATCAACCCGATTTCTTCAAGCCAAGCTGGGGCTATACAAGGACATACAAGGACTTGGAAGGCGTTGACCAGCGGTATGCCGTGGTGACGGGCGTACGCCGTGGACTTCAAGAGTCGCTTTCTTTTGCTTTAAACAATACGTTCGAAACCAAGCGCGTTCAATTTGATTCGACCGGTCAGGATCGTACGCGTATAACCAAGTTGTTCAACCTCGACTTCGCGACGGCTTACAATTTTGCGGCCGATTCCTTGAAACTCGGTAGTATTAGTATGCGCGGCAGAACTCGGATTCTGGGAAAGCTAGACCTGGATTTCAGTTCGATCTATTCGCCGTACAACCTATCGTCGGACGGGCGTCTCCGAAATGATTTCATTTTCAACCTGACTAAGCTCCGGTTCGCGAGGCTGACAAACCTCAACTTTACGGCACGAACGTCGCTAAAGAGCAAACGCCGTGGTGTTGAGAGCCGCCCCGCCACTACACCTCGAGCCGCCTTCGACCCCACTCGGCTCGATCAGAATAACCCGTTCTTCCAGCAACCCGGCAACGCCGTTTCAAATGCCGACTTCGCCATTCCCTGGTCGCTGGGACTTGATTTTACCTATGGGGTCTCAAGAAACGGCTTCGCGACAACCCGACGCGCTATCCTTAATATGAGCACCGACTTCAATCTCACCCCGAACTGGAAGGTACAAGCACGGTCAGGTTTTGATTTTGAACGCAACGAACTCGTCACGACAAATCTTTCACTTCTTCGTGATTTTTGTTGTTGGCAAATGTCATTCAACTGGGTTCCCTTCGGCGATTTCCAGTCCTGGGGATTTGATTTGCATGTCAAGAGTAGCCAGCTTGGTGATCTCCTACGCATTCGACAACCAAAGTCCGACGTAAAAGGTCGGTTTGGCTCATTGCTCTAGCAATGTGTTATTAATAGTGGGTGTTGGTGCCGCAATGGTAAGGGCAAATAATGCTTCTGTCGTCTAGGATAAGCGCCATTTCGCGAGGTAAAATCTGTTCGGACAAGGGATATGGTCCTTACTGCCGCCGTGCCTCATATGAAACTCCTGATGCTAGAAAATCATTCAAGACTGGGGAATGAATGGTCTATGCCCCGGGTTCAGTTGTATGCATTGAGTTTGGTACTGGAATTTTAGTTACTGAATCGCCGTTGAATCATTACACATAATGGTCCTCGCGGAATGCCGGCTTTCCGCGAATACTCGAGTCAAAATGCAACACAATTTCCTCAGGAAACTGATCATGTCTCTCCCGAGGGTTTTTCGGAATCGTAGCCGTATTGGTCACCAGACCCAGATTAATCGCGTTTTGGCACAGCACTTATACGATACTTTTGAGCGCGATCTTGAATTGGCCGACTTGCACGGAATCCATTTTTACGTCCAGAATGAATCCGTCACCATGTACGGCGTTGTACGTCACCAACTCGACCGAGAGCTTCTCCTCAACGTTGTAAGGCAAATAACGGACGTGCACGATGTAATTGATCAGTTGCAGGTTGTAGATCAACCGTTTCAGTCGGCCATCAAACCGAGCGATTCAACAAAGTAGCTCTGGTTCGAGGCTTGTGCCACGTTTGTTTCACGAACACTCCTCACGGACCTGTTCCATTTATTGAGCCTTTCGCACCCACGCATTGTCAACACGGTCGAACCCCATGTGGGCGTAGAATGTGGTCGAGATGTCCGAATCCCTTAGGACGACTTCAGTGCCCTTGAAGTGGTCTAGAACGGCGTCGATTAGAGCTCGTCCGATGCCCAGTCCTTGAACATCCGGCTCCACAGCCAAATCGCAGAGATAGCTTTGAAGCAACCCGTCGGTTAAGCCTCTAGCGACTCCAGCAAGCCGTCCCTGATGCCATGCTGTCAGAACCAGCGAGGAGCGTTCATACATGGCCCACATTTTCTCGGCATCGTCCACGCGCCGTTGAAGGGGTGCCCTGCGATATAAAGTGATGATACGAGCTGGCGTAAGCCCTTCAAGCCCTTCACGTATTTCGAGTCCCTCAATCATAGCTAACAAATTCGGACGTTGAATATTAAGGTGATATAACACCGATGTCATCAAGAACCCACCGACAATTCGTCACGCGGAGATTTAGCGGCGAGGTAAGTGCTATTGACGGATCAAACCATGCCCTAACGGTTTCGGTCCCTATGGTTATCCACAATTCAACATAGGTCCCCAAAAACTGCCTCGTCTCGATGCGGGCTGTTAGCGAACCCGTTTCGTCGAGGATGAAGTGCTCGGGACGAACAGACAGGACTTTGTCGTCATGTAAACGCTCCCGGCCTGTCATCGCAAGAATTACTTCAGGGTCTCTCACAATATTACTGCCACCGAGGAAGCCTGCAACGAATGCCGTTTCAGGCTTTCGATAAAGATGCTCAGGTGCGCCAATTTGCTGGATTCGACCAGCCCGCATAACCGCTATACGGTCTGACAACGCAAGAGCCTCCTGTTGATCGTGCGTAACGTAAATCATGGTAGTGCCCAGGCGCTGATGCAGTTCTTTTAACGACCTTCGCGTACGCTCCCGAAGTGCCACGTCAAGATTCGATAGCGGTTCGTCGAACAGCAACACTTCGGGCTGAACTGCCAGCGCGCGAGCGACGGCCACACGCTGTTGTTGTCCACCCGAGAGTTGGGTAACGGGTTTGTTTTCATATCCTGGCAAATTGACGCGCCCGAGTGCCTCCGCTATCTTTTTGGTCCGATCACGTTTTGAATATTTTCGCACATGCAATCCGTACGCGACATTTTCCCCCACCGTCATCGTTGGGAAGAGCGCATAATTCTGAAAAACCATAGCAGTGGGCCGGCGTTGGGCTGGTAAACCGCCCATATCTCGACCGCCAATGAGAATTTGACCCTGCTCTGTCTCTTCGAATCCTCCGATTAGCCGAAGGAGTGTCGATTTGCCGCATCCGCTTGGCCCAAGGAGCGAAAAGAATTCACCGGGGACTATTGACAGCGAAAGATTATCAATGGCGACGACCGTGCCGAAACGCTTTCTGATCCCCTTCAACTGCACACCCAATGCCCTATCATTCAGAGCTTCCGTTGGACGTTCCAGTCCGTCTCTTATACCATGCGTAACACTCATGCGGCCAAGAACTTAACCATTTTAAACTATGCCATCATACTGGCGCTCTAAAAAAATCGATTATTTGCGGTTCCAATATAGGGCTTCCTGGCCAGTGGTAAGTCTATATTTGCATTCCTCAATTCAGCATGACCATTCTGTTCATTTATGAAACGGGCGCTCCTTATCAAAAAGGAGCGCCCGGATAATAAATTTACTTGAGTCACGGAAGCCTCAAACGTTAACCCCGGCTAAGGCTTGTGTGACTTTCTGAGCAGCCTCTTCAAAGACGATGGCCGTCTCGATTTCCAATCCACTTGCACTAAGGATATCCGTTCCCTCCTGCGCATTTGTCCCCTGAAGGCGGACGATCAGCGGCATCTTCATATCAACATTCTTGGCGGCTTGAACAACTCCTTTAGCGACTCGGTCACAGCGGACGATGCCACCAAAGATATTGACGAGTATCGCCTTGACATTGGGGTCTTTAAGGATGATGCGAAAGCCCGCTTCTACGGTTTCCGGATTTGCATTGCCACCCACATCTAGAAAGTTCGCAGGTTCGCCGCCGGCCAGCTTGATGATATCCATGGTCGCCATGGCCAGACCAGCGCCATTAACCATACATCCCACGTTACCATCGAGTTTGATATAATTCAGGCTACTCTCGCTCGCTTCCACTTCGAGGGGGTCTTCCTCATATTTGTCTCGGAGGCCAGCCAGATCCTTGTGACGGAAAAGGGCATTGTCATCGAGATTAATTTTTGCATCAACAGCCAGCACATCGCCCTGCTCGGTAAGTACGAGTGGATTGATTTCGGCCAGCGAGGCATCGGCTTCCTCGTAGGCTCGATAAAGTGCGGCGATAAACTTGGAGGCCTGCTTGAATGGCTTTCCCTCAAAACCGAGAGCAAACGCTAGTTTTCGTGCTTGATAGGCCTGAAATCCGGTATCCGGTTCAATCCATTCCTTAATAATTTTTTCCGGGGCCTCAGCAGCGACGTTTTCGATCTCAACTCCTCCTTCAGTGGACACCATAATGACGTTGGCATTTTTTGTCCGGTCGAGCGTCACACCAACATAAAATTCCTTGGCAATATCCACTGCCTCAGCTACGATGACCGCCCGTACTTTTTGCCCCTCGGGACCGGTTTGATGGGTGACGAGCTGCATACCAAGAATCGCTCTCGATTTAGCCTCAACCTCACCCACGCCCCTGGCTAATTTCACCCCACCTCCCTTTCCACGTCCACCCGCATGGATCTGTGCCTTGACGACAAACAGATCGGTACCCTGCTCGACCTTTAGCTTACGCGCTGCTTCAACGGCATCCTCCACTGTTCGCGCCACGATCCCAGGTTGAACGGCAACCCCAAAATTTCCCAATATGTCCTTGGCTTGATATTCGTGGACCTTCATGTGCCTGAAGTTGGATTATGAGCGTTCTGCGAAAAGAGTTTCAATTAAAGAACCAGCCAAGACTTCCGGGTCACTGCCAGGCATAGCCCCTTTTCCGAAACCACTACCGCGACGTTCAGTCACCCCGCGATACGATGTTCCTAAGCTACTGCAGCCGCCATGTTATGGCAACGCCCTATATTGTATGTTTTCCTTGAGTTTTCTTCCCCGCACGACATTTTTGTAGTTGATCGGTCCATCTTATCGAACACGAACCATTTTTTTGCAGGGTCGTTAGCGACCCAAATTTTTACCCGTAAAAAGTGTATCTCCATTGTCAATAATTGATCGCCACATCGCGCGTCGGCTCCTAACAGGATATCTATTACTCGTGGGTGCTTTGATCCTTTTCTTCATCGTACTCCATTACGTAGAATCCATAGACGATTTTATGGACCGTGGAGCGACACTGCGCCAGGTTGCAAGATACTATCTCAATTATACGCCCGAGATAATCCGTCTCACATCCCCGCTAGCGTTGTTCCTCTCGTGCGTTTATCTCACCGGCAAACTTTCCCAGCAATTTCAGCTTGCCGCACTTCAGACGAGTGGCGTATCACTATACCGAATCCTCCGCCCATACCTTATGGTAGCCATTTTTACTACAGGCATCATCTTCTGGTTTAACGGATGGATCGTTCCGGAAACCAACAAGTTTGTGCTTGATTTCGAAGAGAAATATCTAAAGGATGCACCGCGGGTGATTGAGACAAACGATATTCATCGGCAAGAGGGTCCGGGAAGCGTGATCACGGTAGGCTTTTATGATCGTTCACACGACAAAGCCTTTCGGGTCGTAATCGAGCATTTTGATTCAGATAATCATCTCTCCAGACGCATCGATGCATCCGATATGAGATGGATAGATTCCCTCCAGGTGTGGCGAATGCGTACGCCTGTTGTTCGGACCTTTGACAGACACGGAACCGAACGCCGGACCGTGCTGGTATCGCTCGACACTCTCTTAAATTTGTACCCCCGTGATCTGGCTCGCACGGAACGAGATGTAGAGACGATGACGATTCCGTTGGCTGGCGAATATATCAATGAATTGCAACGTTCCGGAGCCAATGGTCTGGGTCGTCCGCTTGTCGAGTATTACGGGAAATTTGCCTACCCTTTTGCAAATCTCATTGTCGTGATGATTGGTATGCCGCTGGCAGCCGTGCGTCGCCGGGGGGGACAAGCCGTTCGGCTGGGGTTAGGGCTTCTTGTCGCCTTTGCCTACCTGACCCTCCAGAAAATCGCTGAACCTTTTGGATATTCAGGGGAGATCTCCCCTTTGCTCGTGGCCTGGCTCCCCCATGTTATTTTCTTCACCTTCGGCCTTATCGTGCTGGTGCGCGCTCGAAAATAATCAGGTCCGAGCGGCGGATCGAGGGACCGCAAAGCCCGCGCGTGTACAGAATCCAAGGAGCGTCCCGATCCACGCTTCGTGGTCATTGAGACACGGGATCAATGTCAAGGATTCGCCGCCGGCTTCAAGAAAAGACTCTCTACCGCGAATCCCAATCTCTTCAAGCGTCTCCAGACAGTCCGAGACGAATGCCGGGCACATAACCACTAAACGCTTGACTCCACTCGTAGCAAGCCGGACAAGCTCTTCACTCGTCGCAGGTTTCAGCCAAGCATCCATACCGATCCGCGACTGAAACGCCACAGAGTAGCGATCCGCCGGAACACCCGCTTGTGCGGCGAACGCGCGGGCCGATTGAATGACCTGATGCCGGTAGCAGGTCCGATGGGCTATAGAATTTGTTTCGCAACACCTATCGGTAAGGAGGCAATGCGCACTCGTCGGATCGGCCTTTTTTACATGGCGTTCGGGAATTCCGTGATATGACAATAATAGGTGGTCGTAATCTTTGCTGAGATACGACGCGGTGGAAGCAACCAGAGCGCCGATATAGGTAGAATCGTCAAAGAATGGAGGAAACACATCTAGGTTCATCTCCGGGTGGTTTTTTTCGACGGCGGTACGGGTTTCATCTACCACAGTCTCTACCGTAGCCATCGCGTGCTGTGGATAAAGGGGGATCAATAACACCTCGCGAATACCCTTCCGATACAACTCGTCAATGGCATGGCCTATCGACGGTTTGCCGTAGCGCATCCCGAGGGCAACGGGCTCTTCAAGTTTTTCCTGAAGAAGAGTTTGTACCCGCTTACTGATAACAATAAGTGGCGACCCCTCGTCCCACCAAATAGAACCGTAAGCCTTAGCTGAATGTTTGGGTCGGAATGGAAGTATGAACCCCTTCACTATCAGGCTTCGCAGCGGCCTGGGAATGTCGATCACGCAGGGGTCCATCAAGAACTGGCGGAGGTACGCCCGCACATCGCGCACGCTCGTTGATTCGGGCGAACCGAGGTTGACTAATAATACGCCCCGATAGCTCATAGCAAGTCTCGCCGAATAATTAGTGATACGTTATGCCAGTATTTGGTCGGCAAGCAACGCGGCCCGTTCGATCCGATCTGAAACCGAGACGCCACCTCGAAAGCTACCGGCAAAATGGAGTCCCGGCAAGTTTTTTTCAAGGCGCTGTAGGCTTTCGACCACCCCCTGGTGCCCACTGACGTATTGCGGAATTGCCCGGGGCCAACGCTGAAGTCTACCAACCACTGGATCACCGCTAATGTCGAGCAAATCCGCCAGCTCCTCCTGAACAAGGGAGAGCAAATCGCCATCCGAACCCCGGGTCAATTCGGGCTGGCGGAGGCCGCCGACAAACGTGGTCAGCAACACGTGACCGTCCGGTGCTCGGCCGGGGAAGAGCGTAGTATTCCATAGGGTACCCAGGATTTGCCGTCGTTCCCGGGAGGGAATTAAAAACCCGAAGCCGTCAAGCGGGTGTCCCACTTGCTCACGCCTGAATCCGTGATGGACCACCACCACCGGTGCATATGGGATGGCAGCAAGTGACTTTGCGGTGGACGCATGGTGCGGCTCTATTAAACGCGCCATTTCTCTCGCAGGCCCTGCCAAGACGAGCCGATTCGCTGAGATTTCCCGAGCCATTCCGTCTTTCACAGCATGAACCGTATACCCGTCCCCACACCGCACCACGCTGTTTACCTCAGCGCCCGTACACAATGCACCGTTGAGCCCCCTCTCCAGCGCGTGGGCCAAGACCTGCATGCCATCGTCAAAGGAGATTAGTTTAGACCTGGGCATCGGCCCAACTTCGCCGTTCTTTTGCGCACGCTTCTTCTTAATCAATCCCTTGAACAACCCACCATAGTCCTGCTCCAATTGATACAATTTCGGGAAAGCCGCACGCACGTTGAGTCGTTCCGGGTCGCTCGCATAGACACCGGCAACAAACGCGTTTATGATTGTATCGAGGAAAGCCGGACCAAGTCGCCTACGCACGAAGTCGGCGACCGTCTCCTCATACCCGGGCGGCCCCTTGGGGACAAATATCTCTTTCCCTACGCGCAATTTTTCGCCAAATGTCATTATCGGTGAGGCGATAAACGACGCCGGAGATGCGGGCAGCGGAATTAGGCGCCCGGACTTGAGCACATACCGCCGAGAGGAAGACTCGGAGGCATAACAGAGATGGTCTTCCAGGCCAAGCGCCTCCACGAGTTCGAGAAGATGCCCCGATTTAAGCATCGTGCTATTGGGGCCAGTATCAAACAGGAATCCATCCTCCCGATACGACCGCATTACACCACCGCCTTCGGAAGCTTTTTCAAGAACGACTACATCACGGCTACCCTGTTGGAGCAAGAAACCCAGAGTGAGACCGCTGATCCCACCACCCACAATGCAGACGTCCGTAGCGATACTCACTGTTGAACTCATTGTAGTCAGATAGTCCTCGAATATTTCGCGTCAGGATTTCGCTGGAGATACTGATCGAAAGGCATAGCGATTGTCCGAATGAGGAGTCGGCCCATCTCCATCACTTCGATGCCGTTCTCGTCTATACGCACCAGACCATCGTCAACATGCCCCTGAAGTCCGGCCAGTGCATCCGCAAAATACGCGCGGAATTCTACTCCATATTGCTGTTCGATGTCGGAGAAGTTGAGGCTAAAGTCACACATAAGATGCGTGATTATGTTTCGGCGCATCTGATCCTCATTCGTAAGCAAATATCCACGCTCGGTGGCAATTGTTCCGTTATCGAGCGCTGCATAGTATTCGCTGAAGTCTTTCGTGTTTTGAGCGTAGACATCATCCGTCTGACTGATTCCCGACATTCCGTGCCCGAGCAAATCACAGTTCGCATACGTCGAATAGCCCTGAAAATTACGATACAGGGTTTTCGAGCGGAGCGCCTTCGTGAGCCCATCATCGGGTAAGGCGAAATGGTCCATTCCGATGAAAACGTATCCGGTACCAGTGAGGCGCTCGACCGCGTGCTTGAGTATTCGTAATTTTTCTTCCGGAACCGGGAGCGTCGCTTCATCGATTACGTTTTGGTGCTTTTTCATCCAGGGAACGTGCGCATAACTGAAGAGGGCGATCCGATCCGGATTTATGTCCAGAATTTTGTCGACTGTGTCGAGGAAGGTGTTCTGAGTCTGATAGGGCAGACCATAAATTAGATCAAGGTTCACGCTTTCAAATCCCATGGATCGGGCCATGTCCACCAAGTCTCGGGTCATGGCTTCAGACTGTATCCGGTTGACTGCCCGCTGCGTGGGTTCATAAAAGTCTTGCACGCCAAGACTAATCCGATTAAATCCGCCTTCGCGGAGTGCTTCGAAATGAGCTTGCGAAGCCGTCCGGGGGTCCACTTCGACGCTAATCTCCGCGTCGGGCCGGACGTTGTAGCGTCTGTGAATTGCGTTCGTCAGGATCCGAATTTCATCCGGGGTCAGATGCGTGGGCGTACCGCCGCCCCAGTGTACCTGCACCACTTCCCGACCGTCTGTCGCATCGGAAAAGAGTTCAATCTCTTTCAGGAGATAATCAAGATATCGCCGAATACGGGGACGGTTGTGGCTGACAACCATCGTGCAGCCGCAGAAATAACAAAGCGCTTCGCAAAATGGAAGGTGAAAATAAAGCGACAAGGGGCGATCGATATTCGCGGGCTTCCGGAGCGAAGCTAGAAGGTCTCTGACACCGAAAGCATCAGTGAAGTGGGGTGCCGTCGGATAACTTGTATATCGGGGACCGGGGAGGTCATATTTGCGGACCATATCTAGGTCCACTTCAAATATGGTCAATTCGTCCTTAAACTGCATGCGTCACACCATTGTTGTCATTCTGGAACCAAGTCAGAGCCCGGGAATGCTACAAACAAGAGCTGCCCTTGTGCCCATTTTAAAATTTAGACTAGCTGTTTTCTAGTTAACTTTATATACCTTTGCGTAATTTCAGTCATGAACTGCTTTAACCTTCGACAAGGTACCCGATCCTTCGGATGCAGGCTCCGGTATAAAGGAATGGAATGTGATTATTAGAAAAGGTCGGGGTTCCCCCGCATGGTTTGTGGTCGTTTTACCTACGTGGCATCTGGGGATTCTCTGCCATCCTTGAGCAGCCAGATGGCTTTTATTTGATACCGTTAGCCGAAATCCTGTAATGCCGCCTCGACGGTATGTAATCAATTGAAAATTATGCCCTCTCCGAAGCGGCTTTTTTGTCTCGGCCTTAGTCACCGAACGGCCCCGGTGGAAGTGCGAGAGCAACTTTCATCAGCACTTCAATCGCTGGACAATGCGCTCGTAGGTATCCATGAAGAGTTTGGAGAGATGACCATTCTCTCTACCTGTAATCGTGTAGAATTCTATGCATACGTCCGCGAAGAACATGCGCCCGATGCTTGCGGCACGCTTCTAAATCATATTGCGCATTTTCAGGGCCGTGATCGCGATGCTCTGGAAACGCATCTCTATAAATATGAAGGCCGGGAGGTAGTCGAGCATCTTTGTCGTGTTGCCGCCGGCCTCGATTCCCTCGTTCTCGGTGAACCGCAGATAATGGGACAGGTTCATGAAGCCATAGAGCATGCAAGTGAACAACAATTGGCCGGCGAAAAACTGAACGCGCTCTTCCAAACCGCGCTCCGTACCGGCAAACGTGCGCGTTCTGACACAGGAATCAGTCGCAATCCGGTCAGCATCAGTTCGATGGCGGTTTACAAAGGAAAGCGCGCGCTTGGCAGCCTTCAGGGCAAAAACGCGGTCGTAATTGGTGTTGGCGAAATGGGCCGACTGGCGCTCAAATCTCTCAAGACACGCGGGCTGGCTAGTTTAACAATCGTCAATCGGAATCCTGAAAAAGCCCGCATAATCGCCCAAGATACGGGTGCAAGGGTTCGCCCCCTCTCCGATCTTCCAAACGTTTTGGCGAAAGCAGATCTGGTAATCAGCGCAACAGGCTCACCTGAACCCATCATCGACAAGGCCATGGTTAGAACGGCGCTGAACCTACGCAGCGAATCCCCATTGGCCATCATCGATATTGCAATGCCGCGAGATATTACGCCCGACGTGACGGACCTTCAAGGCGTGAATTACTTCGATATAGATGCCCTTAAAACCGAAGTAGATGCTTCGCTGAAAGAGCGCCAGAAAGAAATCCCACAGGTTGAACGGATCATTGTAGAAGAAGTCGACAGATATTCAGCGTGGTTGCGAAAAGCGACGGTAAAGCCGGTTATTTCGAGTCTCCGTCGAAAAGCCGAGGCCATTCGCACAAGGGAACTTGATCGCGTGCTTGGGTTGCTCAGCATCGACCTAGACAAAAAGGACCGCGAGACGCTCAGTCGTTTTTCCACCGCGCTCGTCAAAAAAATCTTGCATGATCCAACCATGCGACTTCGCGATGAGGCACTCAATGGGCAGTCCGGTATGTATGCGGACATGGTTCGATATCTCTTCGACCTTGAGGAGGATGGTCGTCCATGAAGCAGGCGCTTAAGGCCGGTACGCGGGGCTCCCGGCTGGCGCTCTGGCAGACCGACTACATCACAGCTACCCTTCAGGGTGCCTTCCCTGACCTCGTCTGTGAACGCACGATATTCACTACAAGAGGCGACCGCATTCTCAATACTCCGCTCCCTCAAATTGGCGGAAAAGGTCTGTTCACCGCCGAACTGGAGCACGCGCTTCGGGCTGGCGTCATCGACATCGCGGTCCATTCGCTTAAGGACCTTCCTACAAAGAACGCACCTGGGCTCATTATCGGTGCGGTGCCTGTCCGGGCCCCTGTCCACGATGTCCTTGTTGCGTCCCGTCGATGTACACTCAGTTCGTTGCCCGGGGGAGCCCTTTTAGGCTCGAGCAGCCACCGCCGAGCCGCACAGGCTCGCGCGCTCCGCCCGGACCTCGATATTCGACCTATTCGAGGAAACGTTGAGACAAGGATAGGAAAAGTTTTGGACGGGCAATACGAGGGGACGTTGATGGCAGCGGCAGGCCTTTACCGGCTCGGACTTACCGATCATATTGTCGAGGAATTGAGTTTTGATGTGATGCTCCCGGCCCCTGGTCAGGGCGCACTCGGTGTCCAATGCCGCGAAGACGATGACGATACCCTGGCCCTTCTAGGGACTATCGAAAGTCCTAATACGCGCGGAGCCACGACAGCTGAAAGGAGCTTTTTGGCAGCACTAGGCGGGGGATGTTCGACCCCCATCGCAGCGTATTCCACAGTCACTGAGACTGGGCATTACCAAATGACAACCCTTGTTGCTTCAACAGACGGCGAGATTGTTATTCGAGCGGAAGGAATCAATGCCGATCCCGAAGCCCTCGGCAAAGCCCTGGCGGAAGAGGCATTGGCCCAAGGTGCGGCGGAGGTGCTTGCCCATGTTTAGCCCCTTGCGCGGACGGCGTGTCCTCATCACTCGTCCGGAAGAACGCGCCATTGATTTCCGAAATAAATTGCTGGTGAGCGGCGCAATCCCCGTCCTCTTTCCCACTATCCGCATCGAGCCGATGGCTGATCTGCGACCGCTTGAATTGGCCATCGCCGGTTTATCCACGTACGATTGGGTCGTCTTCACAAGCGTAAATGGTGTCCGCTCTTTTTGGGATCGCTTTTCGGATACTGAATGGCCGACCCATGTGAAAGTAGGTGCCGTCGGCCCCGCGACGTCGGAAGCGCTTAGTGACCGCGGTGTCCTACCCGCGCCGCTGCCGGACCGGTTTTTGGCCCAAGATCTCGCCCAAAGTCTGGGTTCGGTCTCCGGAATGAAGATTCTCCTTCCCCTTGCCGCCATCGCCCGCAATACTTTAGCGCGAGCATTGACGGATCAGGGTGCCATAGTGCACCAAATCGCGACCTATCAGACGCTTCCGACCCATCCCGAACCGGCCGCGCTTGCCGAAGTTGAGCGAGGTGGGGACTTCATCACCTTTACCAGTTCCTCGACGGCGCGTAATTTTGTAGAGATTCTCAAAAGAGCACACATCGCGCTACCCCATACGTGTGCAGTTGCTTGTATTGGCCCAATCACAGCCGCGACCGTGCGTGAATTGGGGCTGAAGGTTTCACTAGTAGCATCGGTACATACGTCGGATGGACTCATTTCAGTTATGGAATCCTTTTTAACGGAGGCCGCCCCCTCCCCTTCCGCTCACACGCAACAGTTCGGCCGCTGATGTAGTCCTCCATCAATTCTCCGTTCATCTCTTTTTCCCGCCGTTGCCATGCAAAGACAACCGAAACTCAACGCTCTATCTTGTCGCTCTCAATTTCCGCTCGTTCGTCCCCGGCGGTTGCGTCATTCGGCTACAATGCGCCGTATGATTCGAGAGACCTCACTTTCAGTAGATGACTTCATTTATCCGCTTTTTGTTAGGCATGGCGAGCGCGTAGCACAGCCCATTGCCTCGATGCCGGGTATTTCTCAGTATTCTGTGGATCGCGCCGTTGAGGAAGCCGAGCGGGCGGAAAAACTGGGCATTCCGGCGGTCCTCCTTTTTGGGATCCCTGAACACAAGGATCCTATCGGCCTCGAGAATTTTGCCGATGACGGCATCGTACAACAATCCACGCGTGCCATCAAGGCTGCGGTGCCCAACCTTGTCGTCATCACGGACGTCTGCATGTGCGAATACACAGAGCATGGGCATTGCGGTATTCTCAATACGCCAAACGAGGGTATACTCCCGGAAGCCCATTTGCCTGAGGGATATGTTTTGAATGATCAGACACTCGACGTTCTCGGTCGGGTGGCAGTTTCGCATGCCGATGCAGGCGCGGACATTGTAGCACCAAGTGGCATGATGGACGGTATGGTTGTTTCGATTCGCGCGGCATTGGACAGCGAAGGATATGGCCATCTTCCAATAATGTCGTACAGCGTCAAGTATTCGTCATCGTTCTACGGTCCATTCCGTGATGCTGCCGATGGTGCACCTCGATTCGGCGACCGCAAATCACACCAAATGGACCCGGCCAATGGCCGTGAGGCCCTTCGGGAAGCAGAGCAAGATGTTATCGAGGGCGCAGATTTTATCATGGTTAAGCCCGCCCTCTCCTACCTCGACGTCATTCGCACGGTTCATTCCAACTTTCCAGAACTCCCGTTGGCAGCCTACAATGTGAGCGGCGAGTATTCGATGATAAAGGCTGCCGCAGCCAATGGATGGATTGACGAGCGGGCAGCCACACTCGAAGTCCTACGATCCATCAAACGGGCCGGCGCCGACCTCATAATAACCTATCACGCTATTGAAGCCTCCAAGTGGCTACGCGCGGGTTGAATTCGGGCAGGTTCATACTTATGATGCGTCATTGACGACCGACTGATCCAACCACGTAGTCCATGACCAAAGAGCCGGCATTGAATCCGATTGATTTGGCTGAGCGCGGCCGCACACCCGAAGGGAGCCCTGCCTCACTCAACCGACGACTGTTCATGCAACTTTTGGCCTTCGGAAACTGCTCTGATGTCCGCCCGCTCGTGGACGCGCTCACCGAAGCCGGCATACAGGGCGTCCTGTATAACGATGTAAACGATCCTTCGGGTGTTGGGCTGTTGACCTTTTCAGAAACGCCCGCCTACTTTCCGGAATCCGTCCATCCGCTCATTCGACATTCGCACTTCAATGTGCTTTCTTCGAAACCCGAGTACACAATGCTTGGACGAACCTACGCCATCGGATACGAAAGGAATCTCGAAGACGTATTGATTCATCGACCCCATCGTCGCGTCTGTGATGCCGGACGTCCCTGGGCCATCTGGTACCCTCTCAGGCGTTCTGGTGCCTTCGAACAAATTCCCGCAGATAAACAGAAATCCATTTTGATGCAGCACGGTGGCGTGGGTCGCGCATTCTCCGAAGCGGGTTATGTCCGTGACATCAGGCTGGCCTGCCACGGGCTCGACAAAAACGACAATGATTTCATTACCGCCCTGATTGGCGAAGAACTCTTCCCCCTTTCCGCGACCGTCCAGCGTATGAGAAAGACAATACAGACCGCGCAATACCTCGTCCACCTCGGCCCGTTTTTCGTCGGGAAAGTAGTCTGGCAATCAGATCCTACCGTTTGATATCCTTTCACAGAATTGTTCTCTGAGCCCTCATCTCCGTTCAATGATAAAGAAATCTCCGTCACGTCCGGATCGCCTTCTTCGCGCCTGTCAGGGCCTCCCCGTCGATCGTACGCCCATATGGTTCATGCGACAAGCGGGCAGGTTTCTTCCCGAATACCGGGCCATTCGGGAAAAATACGCGATGCTTGAAACCATCAATACCCCCGAATTGGCGGCGGAACTTACCCTCCAACCTGTCAGGCGATTCGATGTTGACGCCGGCATTATTTTCTCCGACATCCTTCCACCGCTCGTGGGCATGGGGCTCAAACTGGACTTTGTTAAAGGCGTGGGGCCGAGGCTTGAAAACAAAATATACACAACCGAAGACATCGACCGTCTTGGCACGCCACCGGCAGCCGAAATGCTAGCCCCCACGTTGGAGGCCATTCGCATGGCCAAGCGAGATCTATCCTCACTTGGTGTCCCGTTGATAGGCTTCTGTGGCGCTCCTTTTACGCTCGCAAGTTATGCCATCGAGGGTGGAGGATCGAAAAATTATCGACTCACAAAAACCCTCATGTATTCCGAGCCGGCCGCCTGGAAACGGCTGATGGATAAATTGGTAACGGTGTTGAGCGATTATCTTATTCAGCAGGCTGCGGCTGGCGTCGATGTACTCCAGGTATTTGATTCGTGGGCCGGGGCCCTCGGCCAGTCCGACTATAAGCGATATGTTCAGCCACATAATCGGGCTCTCTTCGAGCGCGTTAGCCTTTCCGGCACACCAATCATAAACTTCAGTACCGGAACCAGTGCATTCCTCGGCGATGTGGCTGAATGCGGCGGTGATGTCGTAGGGGTGGACTGGCATCTCCCCCTCGATGCTGCCTGGGAGAAGATTGGTTCCGATCGTGGCATTATGGGCAATCTCGATCCGGTCACTTTGCTTGGCCCCTGGCGCGAGCTGAAAGCGCACGCCGACGAAGTGCTTGATTGCGCGGCAAACCGCAACGGTCATATCTTCAACCTTGGACACGGCATCTTGCCGCAGACGCCCATCGAAAACGTGGAACGCCTGGTTTCCTATGTGCACGAGCGTACGACGCGGGATAATAAACTGCCATTTGCCTAGTAGTTTGTCCTAAACCAAGTTAAGAATGTCCGAACCCTCGACCATTCCGTCTAAACATTCCACCCCCATTGGTCTGCTTCTGATGGCCTATGGTGGGCCCGATTCACTGGCCGACATTCCCGGCTATCTGGCCGAAATTGGCCATGGACGTGCAACTACATCTTTTGTACTGGATGAGATCGTTCACAATTACCGACGAATCGGCGGCCGCTCACCACTTTTGGAACATTCTCAACAGCAATTGAACGCAGTCATAGCGAAGCTTGAAGAGACAAGCGGTAGAGACGTATTTAAGGGCTATCTCGGCATGCGACACTGGGCTCCATGGCTTGAAGAAGTTGTCGGTAAGATGATTGACGACGGTATCGAACGGGCCGTGAGCATGGTACTCGCTCCTCAGTATAGTCAACTCAGCGTCGATCGATATCACGCGAAAATCGCCGACGGATTGGCCATGTACCGGGGTCACATCGACTTTCGAAACGTGAAGCATTTTCATAACGTACCGGGACTTATCCAGCCGCTGGCTGCGCGTGTTCTTGAGGGACTCCGCAGATCGCCTGAAAACGACCCGAAGAACATTCACGTCATATTGAGCGCCCATAGCCTTCCGGCCTATATTCTGGATTCTGGGGATCCCTACGACGCACAGGTTCGAGAGACGGCAAATCTTGTCGCAGTGGAGGCGGGGCTACAAGCTGACCAATGGTCGTTCTGCTATCAGTCGGCAGGTCGTACGCCCATCCCATGGCTCGGACCACATTTAGACGATACGCTGCCTCAACTTGCCGAAAAAGGAATACGAGACGTAGTGTGTGTCCCTGTGGGCTTCGTCTGTGATCACGCTGAAATCCTGCATGACATTGATGTGCAAGCAAGATCCGTCGCACATGCCTATGGTATGCGCCTTGAAAGGCCTCCCGCGCTAAATTGCGACCCCATCTTTGTAAGCCAGTTGGCTGCTCTGGTGCGGCAACAAGCCCTTGATGCCCACTGGCTTCTAAATATACCTGTAGGGACATCTTGCGTCGGTGCACTCCAATGAAGACATCGGTCCCCAGTGTCATTATCATTGGCGGTGGTATTACCGGTCTGGCGGCAGCTTTCCGGCTTAAGATGTTGTCAAGACAATCTGGCCGTCGTCTTGAAATTAAAGTTTTCGAACAGTCGCAGTGCTTCGGAGGAAAGATTCGGACTGAACGCGAAGGTGGATTTACTTTTGAGGGTGGACCGGACATTATGCTTGCCCGGAAACCACGGGGCATAGGGCTGTGTCACGAACTGGGTCTTGGCGAGCATGTTTTACCCACAAATCCATATTTCCGCAGGAGTTATATAAGAAAAAAGGCTCGTCTCCTGCCATTTCCTGAAGGCCTCAGTGGCCTGATCCCTACCCGCTTCGGCCCGCTTTTTAGATCACCGCTACTTTCGATACCGGGAAAATTGCGGATAGGATTGGACCGCTTTATCCCGGCCCGTCGGTCAGTCGAAGAGGAGAGTATCGCGGAATTTGTATCACGGAGATTGGGACGTGAAGCATACGAGAAGCTCGTTGCGCCTTTGCTAGGCGGTATATACGGCGGAAATGGAAACCGGTTAAGCCTGCAGGCGACCTTCCCTCACCTCCGCAACCTTGAACAACAATACGGTAGCCTCATACGAGGCTTACTCGCCCGAAAGCAGGCTGGCGCTTCGACTAATGATACAACTGCCTTCGTGACGCTCGCCGGCGGTATGCAGGAACTCATCGATTCGCTTTGCTCCCATCTTGTCGATGTGAAAATGAACGCCGAATGCCCGGTCTCAGTCGTTAAGAAACATGGGGATCGGTTTCAGATCGCTGCCAGTGATGGCCAACATGAGGCAGATGCTGTAATCATAACAAGTCCGGCTTTTGTGTCCGGGAAAATGATTTCTACAATTGATGAATCTCTATCTCGAGAATTGTTGGGTATCCCATATGCATCGTGCGTCACGCTTTCGCTTGCATATCGAAAGATTGATGTTTCGCGTCCGCTCGATGCCTATGGTTACCTCGTTCCCGAATCTGAAGCCGGCGATGTGCTTGCCTGCACCTGGACGTCGACAAAGGTCCCCGCTCGTGCCCCAGCCGACGGGATCTTGTTCCGGATCTTTTTTGGGCAAACGGACCGTGCGGATTCTACTGGAGAAAATGACGACTCGTTACTGGCGAAGGCCCGCTCCGAACTTTCTGCCACGTTGGGAATCAGCCGACCTCCGATCCATTATCGGTTGTTTCGCTGGAAGCGTGCCATGCCCCAATATGAAATGGGGCATCCAGCCCGGCTTGCGCGAATTTCACAACTTTTGGCGCATCATCCAGGCCTATTTCTCGCCGGTGCGGCGTTTCACGGCGTAGGCATTCCAGACTGCATAGCGGATGGTGAACAGGCCGCATCCTGTGCATTCGATCAGCTTTTTAAAGAAGAAACGGTCTCTCAATTTTAGCGCAAATACTTTATCCCAATTCACTCATTGATCTCCATGCCGAAAACGTATTCCGTCGACAAATCCGTCGCACTATTTAAGGAGGCAATTACCCTCTTGCCGGGCGGCGTCGATTCGCCGGCCCGTGCCTTCCGCGCCGTCGGTGGAAACCCTTTATTCATCGATCGCGGCGAGGGCGCCTATATGATCGATGTTGACGGCAACCGGTACATTGACTACGTACTCTCTTTTGGGCCGCTTATTCTGGGGCATGCACGACGGGAGATCACGGATGCGTTGGCCAGTGTTGCGCGGCGAGGTACCAGTTTCGGAGCACCAAGTCCCCTCGAGCTGGCGCTTGCGCGAGAAGTTCAAGATTTCTTTCCGTCCCTCGAAATGCTCCGGTTTGTCAATTCCGGAACGGAGGCCACCATGAGTGCGCTCCGGTTGGCTCGGGCATTCTCCGGGCGCGACAAGATCATAAAGTTCAGAGGCAACTACCACGGCCATGCTGACATGCTTCTTGTCCAAGCGGGTTCTGCCGTGGCAACGCTCGGCCTCCCCGATTCTCCAGGCGTACCTGCCCCCGCCGTGGCCGATACGCTCGTCGGCACCTTTAACGACCTCGATACCGTCACCCGGCTCTTCGAGGATTTTCCCAAGGAAATTGGCGCCGTCATCGTGGAACCGGTTGCCGGTAACATGGGAACGGTCCCTCCGGCTGTAGGCTTCCTTGAAGGTCTTCGCGAGATAACCAAATATCACAACGCTGTGCTTGTATTCGACGAAGTGATGTCCGGCTTTCGTGCGTACCCCGGAGGCGCGCAGGCCCGTTATGGAATCACACCGGATCTCACAACCCTGGGCAAGGTCATCGGCGGAGGACTTCCGGTAGGCGCATATGGCGGTCGCCGTGAGATCATGGAGATGGTCGCACCGGCGGGTCCGGTCTATCAGGCCGGTACGCTCTCAGGAAATCCTCTCGCTATGACGGCCGGTATAGTGACATTGCGCAGGCTCAAAGAGCCCGGACTTTGGGAAGCCATGGCAGAACAGGCAGAACACCTCGTCGAGGGCATTGGTACGGCGGCTCATGATGCCGGGGTGCCCATTTTCCAGTCGCTTGTCGGGACCATGTTCACTACCTTTTTCACCCCCGGTCCGGTGACGGATTGGGAAAGTGCAGCGCGGTCCGATACTGATCAGTTCTCAAGATTCTTCTCCTCCATGCTCGAACAAGGTGTTTATTTGCCACCTTCACAGTTCGAGACCTGCTTCGTTTCCACCGCGCACGGCAGCCTTGAAATTGAAGCCACCGTGGAGGCATTCGCAAACGCCTTTCGAAGTTCCAGACCGAGTTGACTGGGACCCAAGAGGCGGCTGCGAAATTCAGGCTTCACCGCCGGGTCCGCCAAAATGTATGGGCGGGACCATGGTATTGTGTTCTTCTATTTCACCATGCGCCCGTTCAAATCGCTCGATATTATCAGCCATAGCGTTTAACAGGCGCTTGGCATGAGCCGGCGTGACCACGATACGGCTTTTTACGCGCGCCTTGGGGACGCCAGGCATAACGCGGATAAAGTCAAGGATGAACTCCTCTGACGAATGTGCAATCATTACAAGGTTGGCATAGACGCCTTCAGCAACCTCTTCACTTAATTCGATGTTAATCTGAGATTGTTCTGCTTGTTCGTCGTTTTTACCCATGGTATATCTCTGTCAAATGTAGGGGCGTGCGAATTACTACTCTTGCCCATTGCCATTTCGGCTACCGGCGGCCAGGGCACTAATCAGATCGCTTTTTGTGATGATCTCATACTGATTCTCTTCGACAAGGTGCACGAGTACAGCCCCGGTACCTTGTTCGAGAAGCGCCGAAAGGTGTTCGAGGTGCAATGAGCAGGGAACGATCGGAAATGGATCGTCCATCACTCCTCGTACTGATTCCGCTCGTGCACCAGGAGATTCGATAAGCAAGTTCAAGATTCCATTCTCGGTCAAGCTGCCAACCACCTCATTTCCATCGACGACCGGCATTTGCGAGATCCCGAATTCGTTCATGCGCAGAATAGCATTCTGAAGCGTATCCGCGGGCCCGACGGATACCACCTTGGCTTTATTCCGCCGGAGAGACAAGATTTGCTCGACTGTGAGATCAGGTTTGCTCTCGATAAACCCATGATTCCGCATCCAGTTATCATTATAGGTTTTCGAGAGGTAGCGAAACCCCGAATCGGGTAGAACGACGACAACAACGTCATCAGCGGACAACTCCGCTCGGTGGGCATGCAGCCATTGAAGCGCTCCCGACATGGCCAGTCCACTCGATTGTCCTACAAACATCCCTTCCATACGAGATAATCGGCGGGTAACAAGCATGGCGTCCTTGTCGGTGACTTGTACATAGTCGTCGACAACGCTGAAGTCCATATTTTTCGCGAGGATGTCTTCACCAACCCCTTCCGTCAAATAGGGATATATCTCGTCGTTATCGAATACTTCTTCGTGGAAATATTTGTGGTAAACCGAACCGAATGGGTCCACGCCGACAATCCGGATTGCTGAATTTTTCTCCTTTAAATATCGGCCGGTTCCCGATATGGTTCCGCCCGTGCCGGCCCCCGCAAAATAATGTGTGATCCTCCCGTCGGTTTGTTGCCATAACTCAGGGCCGGTCGAGGCATAATGGGCCTCAGTATTGGCGGGATTATCGTACTGATTGAGATAGACCGCGTTTGGGATTTCGCTCGCCAACTTCCGGGCAACAGAGTAATAGGACCGAGGGTCCTCCGGCGCAACGTGCGTGGGGCATACGATGACCTCGGCGCCGAGCGCGCGCAATACATCTAGCTTCTCCTGACTCTGTTTATCGGTGGTAGTAAAGATGCACCGGTACCCTCGTGCAACCGCCACAAGGGCCAGACCGGCGCCCGTGTTGCCGCTTGTTCCTTCGATGATGGTACCGCCGGGTTTTAGTCTGCCCTCCTGCTCGGCAGCATCTATTAAACGCATCCCGATGCGGTCCTTGACCGATCCACCGGGGTTAAAAAACTCGATTTTTGCCAGGACAGTACAAGGAAGGCCGGTCGCAAGGCGGTTAATTCGTACGAGGGGAGTTTCCCCGATGGTCTCCAGGATATTTGCGTGCCACATAACGTGCAACTGAATTTGTAGCTATATTGACGGGAGATAATTACCTCCGATGGGTGCCTTCAACCGGAGGCACATGACGCCAAAAGCCGGTTGAGATTTTCGGTCGTCTCGCAATACGCGCCATGCGAGCATTTGATCGACTCGCCTTGGAATTATTCATAGTGGATACACTTTCACCCTGGGACGCTGTTCCGGGTTTTATACGCATCGTCAAAATGAAATCGATCCCACCCAAATACTCTATGACTGATTTAAAGGACGCTCATAATCCCATTGAACCAGAACTTCTGGTAGCCACGTTTTCTCCAAAGGGTGCTATTCTCTTCCGAAACGATGCCTGGATACGGACGTTTGGGGATGACGAAGCCCCGTGGTGCCGATTGCTCGTTGAGGATCAGACGCAAGCCCAGCAGCTCGTCCTGGATTCGGTCGCGGGAAGCCTTGTTACCAATCAACTCTTTCTCTCCCATGTCCCCGGGCGCGATGAACCCGTACCGGTATTGCTCAATTTTCTGCCTGTACACGAACGTGATGAAAACGGGGATTTAAATGTGTTGGCCGTCACGATCACGGCGGAAACACTCGCCGAACCCAGCACTTGGACGGAGAACCAGACTCAGCGTCACCGGATGGAAACACTCGGCCGCATGACGATGGGCATCGCCCACGATTTCAACAATTTGCTCAGCAGTGTCCTCGGTCACATCGAGTTACTCAAGTGTGAGCCGAATAATACCTTCCCGCCCGCGTTCTTCGAGGAACACCTTTATCCCATCGAACAGGCGGCCCTCGACGGGGCTGCCCTCGTTAACAAAATTCAGCAATATATCCGACAAGAAAAGCAAACTTCCTTTGAGCCGGTGGATGTGCCGACGTTGATACGCGACGTCGTGGTACTCACGAGGCCGTACTGGTACAATGAACCGCGCCGACAGGGCATTGCCATCGATATGATTACGGAACTTGAAGCCGTTCCGCCAATCATGGGTGCGCCATCTGAGTTGCGTGATGTATTCGTAAATCTCATTTTGAACGCTGTGCAGGCCCTTCCCCGGGGTGGGACTATCACGATGAGCACCGAGCAAGTACCTGAAAAAGGTGTCGTCGTCCATGTATCGGATACCGGGACCGGCATGACGGATCGCGTTCGCTCCCGCATCTTCGAACCGTTGTTCACCACCAAAGGTAACCGGGGTACCGGGATGGGCCTGGCGGTCTGCTACGGCATTGTACAGGAGCACGAAGGCACCATCGAAGCGCGCTCGAAGCTTGCTATGGGAACAACGTTTACCCTCTCATTCCCCCCGGCCGATTCTGAGATCATCATCGAAGAAACTGTTCAGCAGAAAATTCCGGACGAAGCGAAACGCATTTTGGTGGTCGATGATGAGCGTGGCGTACGCCACGTGTTGATTCGCCTACTAGCTCTAAAGGGGCACAAGGTCGATGGGGCCGCCTCTGGAGCGGAGGCCCTAGCCCTCACCGAAACCAAGCCGTTCGACCTCGTATTCACCGATCACGGGATGCCTGGCATGAATGGTCGTCAACTCGCGGGTGCGCTCCGTCAGCGCTTCCCCGACCTTCCCATCATCCTGCTTACCGGAGACACCGAAGCCGGGATAGCGGACTCCAGTGTCGATCTCGTCCTTTCCAAGCCGTTCAACCTTGAAAAGCTTACCGGAGCCATCCACGAATTACTTCCCTGAACAGCGCATTTGGGGTTTCCTCGTCGTTCCCGGACAACAGCACAAGATCTTCCTAAAACCCAACGAACCCGACTGCCGAGGATTCGTTACAGTGGCGAACGGACACAATGGCAGCCCGCTTCTTTTGGTCTAGTTTTTGATTCCGACCCTGATTTGAGCTTCGGAAGCTTCCATTTTCAGGTGGTGCCCTTTTCTTCTTTGTTTGTACCCGATTCCACCCTCAGAAGTGAATACCTGCATATGACGCCAAATATTTTCTGGATGATAGATGAAGATCTGGAACAGAGCATTCCGCTCCTGACCCCGGATGAAGAGAAGGAAATGAGTACGGCGGATGTCCCCGATACATTGCCCGTGCTGGCGCTGCGAAATACCGTCCTCTTCCCCGGCGTCGTTCTCCCCATCACCGTGGGCCGCGACGCATCGCTTCGATTGGTAAAAGATGCCTTCAAAGGCGACAGGCTCATAGGGGTAGTAGCCCAACGTGTAAGCGAGATAGAGAACCCCGATCCTGATGATCTTTACGATGTCGGCACTGTAGCGACAATCCTCAAGCTGATTAAAATGCCGGACGGCTCAAAGTCGATTGTGATTCAGGGCAAACGGCGTTTTTCGGTCGATGATTATGTTCAAACGGAGCCATATTTAAAAGCCGATGTCTCTCATCTCAAAGAAGTTGCAGACGCAGAAGGTATTGAGCTTCAAGCTCGCATCAGGTCTATTAAGGACCTTGCAATTCAGATCGTGAACTTATCGCCCAATTTACCGAGTGAAGCGGCGTATGCCATTGAGAATATCGAGTCGCCCACGTTTTTGATACACTTCATTGCCTCGAACCTTCAAATCGAGGTCAAGAAAAAACAGAAACTTCTCGAAACGGTAGCCCTCCTCGAACGGGCTGAATTAGTAATGCGCCATTTGACGCATGAGATACAGGTCCTTCAACTTTCAGAGGAGATCCGGTCTCGGGTCAAAACGGACGTGGACCAACAACAGCGCGAGTATCTCCTTCGGCAGCAGATGAAAGCCATTCAGGAAGAGCTCGGCGACGTCGATGGGCAGATCGGCGAGATTGCCGAATTGCGTTTGAGGGCCGATGCAAAAGAACTCCCGGACGCTGTCTCCAAAACATTAGGTAAAGAGCTGGGCAAGCTCTCACGCTCCAATCCCGCTTCGCCAGATTACGCTGTCACCCGTAATTATATTGACTGGATCCTTGACCTCCCGTGGGACGAATTCTCCGAGGATCAACTCGATATCAAACGCGCCGAAAAAATCCTCAATGAGGATCACTATGGGCTCGAACAAGTGAAGCAGCGCATTTTGGAATACCTAGCCGTCCTGAAACTCAAGGGTGACATGAAGGCCCCAATCCTGTGTTTCTTCGGCCCCCCCGGCGTCGGCAAGACGAGCCTCGGAAAGAGCATTGCACGTGCACTTGGGCGAGAGTTCGTGCGAATGAGTCTCGGTGGAATTCGGGACGAAGCCGAGATTCGGGGGCACCGGCGAACGTACGTCGGCGCACTTCCCGGGCGTATCATTCAGGGAATGAAAAAGGCTGGTCATGGCAACCCGGTGATGATGCTTGACGAAATTGATAAAATCGGCTCCGACTTTCGGGGGGATCCGTCTAGTGCCCTACTTGAAGTGCTCGACCCCGAACAAAACAACAGCTTTAACGACCACTATTTAGAACTCGACTACGACCTCTCAAATGTACTTTTTATCGCCACGGCAAACTTTCTTGGTCAAATTCCGGGGCCACTTCGTGACCGGATGGAACTCATTGAAATCAATGGCTATACACAAGGTGAGAAACTGGCCATTGCCCGGCAATATCTCCTTCCGCGCCAGACGGAGCGCAATGGCTTGAAACCTGAACAATTTACGCTAACGGACGACGCGATCCGCCTCATTATTGACGGTTACACGCGCGAATCAGGCGTCCGACAGCTTGAGCGAACGATTGGTTCGGTGGCCCGTGGCGTTGCGAAAAAGATAGCAATGGGGAAGATTTCCGAAGCGACGGTTCAAGCTGAGGATATAGAAAATTATCTCAAAACGCGTATTTTTTATTCAGAGGTAGCCCTTCGTACTGGTGTTCCGGGTGTCGCCACCGGCCTGGCATGGACTCCAGTGGGTGGGGACATTCTGTTTATCGAGGCTTCGGTTTCTCGTGGATCCGGACGCATGCTATTGACAGGCCAACTCGGCGACGTTATGAAGGAATCGGCACAGGCCGCCCTCTCATATGTAAAAGCGCATGCTGGTCCACTCGGAATTCCCCTTGACGCCTTTCGATACTGGGATCTCCACGTCCACGTACCTGCGGGCGCAGTGCCGAAGGACGGCCCGTCGGCTGGTGTGACGATGCTCTCCGCGCTTGTCTCGATATATACCCAACGGCGCGTTCGGCATACCTATGCCATGACCGGAGAAATTACGCTCCGCGGCATGGTACTCCCCGTCGGTGGAATCAAAGAGAAGGTATTAGCGGCGAAGCGGGCCGGCATCAAAAAAGTACTTTTGCCTGAGAAGAACCGGAAGGACATTGCCGAAATCAAGCGAGGAGCATTGAAGGGGATCAAGATATCTTATGTCGAGCGCATGGAGGATGTGCTCGACCGCGTCCTTGAAAAACGTTCTGTGGCAAAGCCCGAACTCTTCTTTGCCATCCCTGATTCCGAAAAGCAAGCCATGGGAGCCCGGGCAAATGGCACATCTTTAGTCGAAAAGACTGCCGCTCATTAAAATAAGGCGGGCATTAAGATGTAAGAAAGGGCGTCTCGCATCGTGCGCGGCGCCCATTATTCTATTGATACGCATCGACAAGATTTCGACTTACGTATCTGATTCTACCGCAGCTTTTCGATCGACAATCTCTTCGAGCACTTTGGCGTCTTCCACATGGGGTTCGAGGCCTTGCCGAAACGCCCGCTCCGACCGTACGACGATTTCCACAGCGCGCCCGAGTGCAAAGTCAATTACATCAACCATCAACCGCGTCGCAAGGCCCCCGGCATAAACGGCCTTTCCGAGTACATTAAGATCGTTAAAGTCGGCATACCGTTGCCCGTCATCCGAAGCGTCGATCTCGGGATCAGCCATCGTTTTCCTGTTTCTTTGCACGTGTCGGCTTCGCCTTCTTCCGAGGAGCACGGACCGTCTTCTTTGTCCTTGACGTTGGCTTTTTTGCAGGCTCAGGCTCCATGGACGCTTCGTTGCTTTGCTCGGAATCGGGATCCGTATGAAAAAGTTGGTCTACTATGTGCGCCAGAGATTTTCCGGCTTCCTCCAGTCCATGCCCCACGGTCCGGAGTGTCGCCTCGAGGAGGAATGCCGCCCGATCTTCTGTATTCAGTTCGTCAAATGCAGCGCGTGCAGCATCGAAAGATGGACTACGTGTATGCTCATTTTCACTCATGATTACCTCAGTAGATAGACCGGCGCAGTGGCGCTCTAGTTGAACCTTTTATTTCGATGAATGTAGACGAGAGCCAATACATCAGGTTTCACCCCACCGTATCTCCCTGGTGTTCGCTTCCTGTCGGCTCCTATAAAGGCAGGGGGAAATTGGTTTTTTCGAGAACCCTCCTGAAACACCACGATAGCATCAATGGCAGCAGCGTCGGACCGAAAGAGCCGGAAGCGAAAGCACGCAGGATGCAATGAAGGGATTGTCATACGCTCCACGGGAAGTTGGTATGATGTGCTGTGTGGCGATCGGGTCGTCCCCTCAAAGGTTCGCGGACGATTTCGGTTAGATGATGCCCCTACCACAAATCCGGTCATCGTCGGAGATCGGGTCGAGCTTCAAATAAACGAGGATGATACGGGACTAGTCACCGGCATACATCCCCGCCGAAACAAACTCAGCCGCCGTGCCGCCGGGCGTAAAGTGGGCATGGAACACGTCATTGCCGCAAATATTAATGCCGCATGGATTGTAGAGTCAATGCGTATGCCCAAGTTGAATCCGGGTTTTATCGACCGCTTTCTGGTAATGGCAGGACTGAATGAGATCTCGGCGGGTCTGGTTTTTAATAAATCCGATTTGATGCAACCGGGCGACGCCGATGCCATCAACTTTTGGCGCGACCTTTACAGTGGGCTTGGATATCCGGTCCTGACGACAAGCGCCCTGACTGGAGAAGGCGTCGAAACGTTCGCAGCTCAATTAGAGAATCGGACAAGCGTGGTCAGCGGCCCGTCGGGTACCGGAAAATCTTCACTCCTCAATTCCATTGATGAATCGCTCCATCTCAAGATTGGTGAAGTCAGCCCGAAGACACGAAAGGGCCGGCATACTACCACCTCTGCGGCGCTCTACCCACTGAATTCAACGGGCTTTGTTGTGGACACGCCCGGCCTCCGGGAGTTTGGAATCATAGACCTCAATCCGGCTGATCTCTGTTATTATTTTGTCGAGTTTCTTCCCTACCTCAATGAGTGCCGTTTTCCCAATTGTACCCATGACCACGAGCCCGGATGTGCCGTTATGGAGGCCGTCAATGAAAATGCTATTACAGAGGAACGCTTTTTCAGCTATTTAAATATCCTGGCGTCACTTCAACTCGGCGAGAAGGACGTCGGTCGGTGATTCGTGGTTAAATAAGAGCGAACCGCGAGGCCGACGGCGCGTGGCTGGAAACTATTGACAACCTATTTCGGGCACCTTCCGGAACGTGGTCTCACGTCGTGCAATGATCGAATTCGAACCTCTCCTGCATCACCGTGATCCGGAATCAGACGAGTGATGAAAAATTGAGGCTTTGCACGCCCCTCGCAACCGGGCATGCAAATGTCGAATACGGTTTCAGACTATGGTACGAGGCGACATGAAACGAGGCGGATTGACCGGGCAGAGCAATGCAAATGTCGAACGTCGGCGAATACTCGAAGGCTTTTGCACCGAGTCCAAAGTCCCTTCACAGGCGTGATTTTCGCCTCTCAATATGATTTGCCCAAACGCATAATTATTAATGGTGGATACAAAATGAAATGCCGCCCGATGAATAAACTTTACATTCTCAGCGAATGACCGATATACACCTCGGATATGCTTTTCGTAGCATGTCTCCCGATAAGATGGTCCGGTCTCTGGGTGGGGATTGGGCCATCTTTCATTCTATCGAATCGAGAAAGGCCCTATTTCTTTTTCCGCCGACCACGCCCCTTTCCTTTCGATGCAGCCCTAGCCGCTAGCAATTCGAGGGCCTCTTCCATTGTGATCTTCTCTGGGTCTCCGTTTTTCGGCAACGAAGCATTGAGCTTCTGATGTTTCACATAGGGGCCATATCGCCCGGCCCAAATCCCCACGACTTCGCCGGTCTTAGGGTGGGGGCCGAGTTCGCGAAGAGGCTTGTTCTTCGCAGTTTTTTGCTTAATCAGTGCGAGCGCACGATCCAAATCCACGGTGAGAACATCATCGTCATCGGTAAGCGATGCAAATGTTCTCTCGTGCTGAACGTAGGGTCCGTAGCGGCCGATGTTAGCGAGAATCGGTTTACCGGTTTCCGGATGCTCTCCGAGGGTACGTGGCAGGCGAAGAAGCTCCAGCGCTATTTCAAAATTTACATCTTCGGGTGCCAAACCCTTCGGGAGAGACATGCGCTTGGGCTTTCCTTTCTCCCCATTCTCACCGAGCTGTACATAGTGACCGTACGGCCCTTCTCGCAACGTAACCGGTTGTTCGGTTTCCGGATGGATTCCCAACTGATTCTCTTCCTTGTTACCCGCCTTTCTTAGAAGACCCGTGAGCACATCGTCGGTCACGTCCGATGGCGCAAGATCGTCCGGAATCGATGCGACGATCCGCTCCCCGTTTTCGTTCTTTTCCACATAAGGTCCATAGCGCCCGACGCGAACCGAATGATCGCCCCATTTGGGGAACGAAATCGTAGATACCTTACGCGCATCAATTGCATCAAGGCCTGCGTCCACTTGAGATTCGATCCCGGAAGCGCCTCGGTAAAATTTGTTGAGGTAAGGTGCAGCCTCCTGTTTCCCATCAGCAATGTCGTCCAATACCTGCTCCATCCCCGCTGTAAAGCCAATATCAACCAGCGTACTAAATTGCTGTTCAAGCAGATTATTGGTTGCGAATGCCGTAAAACTTGGCATCAATTGGTTGCTCTTTCGGCGAACATATCCTCGGTTGACGATCGTATCAATGATAGAGGCATAGGTGCTCGGCCGTCCTATGCCTTCCTTCTCTAGCGTTTTAACAAGGGATGCCTCGGTGTATCGTGACGGAGGTTTGGTCTTTTTGCCATCCGCCTCGACCCTGTCACAACCAGGATGGTCTCCCTGACTGAGTGCCGGTAGCGGCTGTTCGCGGTGCTCAAGGGCCACATTGGGGTCATCGGAGCCTTCCACATACGCACGGAAAAAGCCCGGGAAGAGAATCGTGCGCCCCGATGCCCGAAACGTGGCCACTTCCTCGCTTCCGGCTTCAATTGTGGCTGTGACCATGCGCAGGCGGGCATCGGCCATTTGCGTGGCCACGGTGCGCTTCCATATCAGGTCATAGAGCGATCCTTCCTGGCCATTGAGCCCAAGCTCCTCGCGCGTTTTCATGGCTTTTCCGGCCGGACGAATGGCTTCGTGAGCCTCTTGTGCATTACGGACCTTTTTTTCGTATGTACGCGGCCCTGGGCTCAAATATTCTTTACCGTATCGCTCCACTACCGATCGCCGGCAAGCCTCGAGTGCTTCCTTCGAGAGATTCGTCGAGTCGGTACGCATGTACGAAATGAAACCTTGCTCGTACAGTTTTTGCGCCACCCGCATTGTCTGCCGAGCAGGAAGCCCAAGTTTGCGGCTCGCTTCCTGTTGAAGTGTCGAAGTGATGAAAGGCGGGGCGGGAGACCGGGTCGCCGTCCGCTCGTCCACTTTGGTCACGTTCCATGACGCCGCAGGGAGTTTGGCTGCCAGTGCCCGTGCATTCGCCTCGCCCAGAACGAGAATGTTTTTCCCCTCAGTCAAGCCCTTCTTCAGCTTACCCGTCTCATCGTCAAAGTCTCGACCCAAAGCGACGCGAATTCCGCCAACCTGTGTCAAAACGGCATCGAACTGACTGCCGTCTTTCTCAAGTATGGCTTTCAGTGCCCAAAATGACGCCGGCACAAAGGCAATGCGCTCTTTCTCACGCATGACGATCAGCCGCACGGCCACGCTTTGTACCCGGCCCGCGGACAGTTTCGGAGCAATCTTTTTCCACAAAAGGGGTGAAATAGTATAACCAAAGAGTCTATCCAGAATGCGACGCGTTTCCTGTGCCCCGACGAGATGTTCATTCATATCACGCGTGTGGTCGAGTGCGGAAAGTATAGCTTCTTTGGTGATTTCATGGAACACCATGCGGCGCACGGGCACTTTCGGTTTCAAGACTTCAAGCAAATGCCAACCAATCGACTCTCCTTCTCGGTCTTCATCTGTTGCGATGTAGAGTTCATCCGCTCCTTTCAGTGCATCCTTGAGCTGTTTGACAACCTTCTTCTTATCTGACGGGACGACATAAAGCGGGTTAAATTTGTCTTCCACGTTCACCCCGAGTCGCGCCCAACTTTCACCCTTATACTTTGCCGGAATCTCGCCCGCTGATGCAGGCAAATCGCGGACGTGCCCCATACTGGCTTCAACCGCAAACTCGCGGGTGGGCAAATATTTTCGAATAGTTCGCGCTTTGGTGGGAGATTCTACAACGACAAGTCGCTTCATTTTTATCATTCGATGGATGAGGCCGCAAAGACGTATCTCCTCGGCATTCAATACACGTGGAGTCTCACTTCAGTTAAGCTTGGCTCCGATGAATATCAATTCCGTGATCGCGGAGTTTAGTAATGGCGCGCCAATTCTGTGTCTATCAAATAAAACAGGGTACTACCGATACAATATTTTGCCCCGACACTGCCTGAATGCGACCTCCTTCGCGTTCAACTCCGGACGAAGTACCTAGATCAATCTTCAGTCCGGATTTGGCCGGATCAGGGACAGGATTGCGGCGCATCGGACGCATCTGTCCCTTGAACGTTCCAACTTGCCATCGGTCGTCGGTCGTTTTAGTGCCGCATTTATCCCTTAAAAAATGTCTGCGCTTTGCTGCCGAAGCGAAAGATTTCTATCTGACGCCACTACACGAGAGAGGCATCTGAAGCGTCCCGTTTCCCGGAGCACGTTCAGATGCTTCGCGTGCCCACTAAAAAGCGCTTCCACCCTTTCACACCTACATTCGTCCTAAATTTTTTGATGATAGCATCACACTATTTTTCTGGCCGCACGTTTATCTTGCCGTACTTTCACAAAGAATCTGATTGGATTCACGAACGGCGGCACAACTTCGCATTTTTTAGAATGACATCGAGAGCGTGAGATTATGGTTGAAACCACGGTTCAATATACCTACGTCTTTGGTAATGGAACGGCCGAGGGTCATAAGGGCATGAAGTCTCTTTTGGGCGGAAAAGGGGCCAACCTCGCCGAAATGAGTTCGATCGGCTTACCGGTTCCTCCGGGATTCACGATCAGCACCGAGGCTTGCAAATATTACAATGAACATGAGCACCAATGGCCTGATGGATTGCACAATACGGTGGACCAAGGCATCAACCACGTTGAGGCTGCCATGGGCATGAAGCTCGGCGATCCGGGCAATCCGCTGTTAGTCTCCGTCCGTAGCGGTGCTGCCATCTCCATGCCGGGCATGATGGATACGGTGCTCAACCTCGGGCTCAACGATGCCGTAGTGGAAGGGCTGGCAAAAAAGACAGGCAACGAACGCTTCTCATATGACGCCTATCGCCGCTTCATCGATATGTTTGGGGACGTTGTAATGGGCGTCGGCCACGGCCATTTCGAACACGTCATCTCCGAATTGAAGAAGGAAGTCGGCGTCGAGAACGATGTGGATCTTTCTGCGGAAGACCTGAAGGTCCTCGTGGATCGGTACAAGGCCATCTACCGCCGCCATACCGGCTTCATGTTTCCCGACGATCCGCGGGAACAACTCACGCTCGCCGTCAATGCGGTCTTCGACTCATGGAACAGTGACCGCGCCGTAAAATACCGCCGCATCAACAAGATCACGGGCCTCCTCGGCACGGCGGTCAACGTGCAGGCGATGGTTTTCGGGAATCTCGGCGACGACAGCGGCACGGGCGTCTGCTTCACGCGCAACCCGTCCACCGGCGAACACAAGCTCTATGGTGAGTTTCTCGTCAATGCGCAGGGTGAAGATGTCGTCGCGGGCATCCGCACGCCGGAGCCCATTTCCGAGATGGCCAACGAGTTTCCGCAGGCTTATCGCGAACTCGTCGAGACGACGCAAAGACTGGAGAAACACTACAAGAACATGCAGGACATCGAGTTTACGGTGCAGGCCGGGAAACTCTTCATGCTTCAGACCCGCAACGGCAAGCGCACGGGCGCTGCGGCCGTGAAAGTGGCGGTGGACCTCGTTCGTGAAGGACTGGTCGACGAATCAACCGCCGTGGCGGACCTCGTCGAACCGGCGCACCTCGATCAGCTATTGCATCCGCGCTTCGCCGATATCGACGGCTATGCCTCCGAGGTAATCGCGACGGGTCTGCCGGCCTCACCCGGCGCCGCCGTGGGTCAGGTGGTTTTCTCCGCTGAGCACGCCGAGCGCGCGCATGCCGACGGCAAGAATGTGGTTCTCGTCCGCATCGAGACGAGCCCGGAGGATGTCGGCGGGATGGATGCCGCCGAAGGCATCCTCACCTCGCGCGGGGGCATGACGAGCCACGCGGCCGTCGTCGCCCGTGGCTGGGGCAAACCATGTGTCGCCGGCTGTGGCGACATCGTCATTAATTACAATAACGGTACCTTTACAAATGGCCACGTGACGATCAAGGAGGGCGACTGGATTTCGATCAACGGCTCGACAGGAGAAGTCATCCTTGGCGCACAGGACCTCGTGCCGCCCGAACTCAGTGGCGACTTCGCTACGTTCATGGAATGGGTCGACAAAAACCGCCTGATGAAGGTTCGCACCAATGCCGACGCGCCCGCCGATGCCGCCAAAGCACGCGAATTCGGCGCACAGGGGATCGGCCTCTGCCGCACCGAGCATATGTTCTTCGAAGGCGACCGGATCCGTTCCGTCCGCGAGATGATCCTCGCCGATAACGTCGACGACAGAAAGACCGCGCTGGCCAAGCTCCTGCCGTTCCAAAAGGAAGACTTCCGCGGCATCTTCCGTGCGATGAACGGGCTCCCCGTCACGATCCGCCTCCTCGACCCGCCGCTCCACGAATTCCTGCCGCACGACGCACACGGACAGGAGCAAATGGCGGCCGACATGAATATCTCGGTTGAGGCGGTACAGGAGAAAGTGGCCTTCCTCTCCGAGTTCAATCCGATGCTCGGTCATCGCGGCTGCCGTCTGGGCATCACGTATCCGGAGATCACGCAAATGCAGACGCGGGCTATTCTAGAAGCCGCCGTGGAACTCGACGAGGAAGGCGTGACGGTATTGCCTGAGATCATGGTCCCGCTCATCGGCACGCTCGCCGAGTTTGCCAATCAGAAAGCGGTGATTCAGGCCACTGCGAAAGAGGTATTTGCCGAGAAAGGAAAAGAGATCGACTTTCTCATCGGCACGATGATCGAGATCCCGCGCGCCGCGCTCACGGCCGACGAGATCGCCACCGAGGCCGACTTCTTCTCCTTTGGCACCAACGACCTCACGCAGCTTACTTTCGGGTACAGCCGCGACGACGCGGGTAAATTCCTGCCGGCGTATGTCGATCAGAAGATCATCCCTGAGGATCCGTTCCAGTCCCTCGACCAGAATGGCGTCGGGCAACTCGTGAAGATCGGCGTCGAACGCGGCCGCTCCACGCGGCAGTTGCTCAAGGTGGGCATTTGCGGCGAGCACGGCGGCGACCCGCGCTCGGTGGCCTTCTGCTATAAAGTGGGCATGGACTACGTCTCGTGCTCCCCGTTCCGCGTGCCCATTGCGCGCCTCGCGGCGGCCCAGGCGTACCTCGCGGCGCAAAAAGAATCCGCCTGACCCGGCGATTTTCTTCCGACAATCAAAAGCCCCCGGCCCAGATCAAAGGCAGGGGGCTTCTTTTGTATTGTTGAATCCTAATTCTCGGTCCGTTCCCTCACGGTCGCGGTACTGCTATTGCACGCATGAAGGTATGCTTCCCGCCCTCCACCATCGGCATCCCCCTCTACGTCATTTACTGGCGTGAATTTACGATTTAGACGAACGCAGTGAGGAGGCGAGGCACGGACAAAGGAAGCAATGACTCAGCGGGGAGATCTCTCCACTCGCATCGCTCGGTCGAGATGACGTGGGTGTATTTTTGAGCCAATAGCCAGGAGCCATCAGCCAGAAGCCATTAGCCTACAGCCAACAGCCTTATCTCGTCCTTCTTTTCACCGGTACCCCTTCCTCGTCCGGCATTTCGTCAAGCATCTCCCCGAGGTCCGCTTCCAACCGCGGCGCGTCGAGGCGGTTTTGAAGGTCCTCTATTTTCTCAGCAAGCGGCGTGGTGGCATTTCGTACCGCCCGTTCAATCATCGCTTCGAGTTCGCTCTGGGTCAGTCCGTCTCCCTTCTCCTGCCGCACCTGAAATTTCGTTTTCCGATAATTCAGCGTCATGCCAAAGAGTACCATGAGCGTCCCAGCGATAATGGACATGACGATGATGATGGCGATTTCTTCGGGCATGGTGATTGGCTGGGTTTATTGAGGCAGATTCGACACGATACCCTCGGGCTGTTCCGGCGCTTCGAGCATCCGCTTCGGTTCTTCCTCCAGGGGCAGCCGTTTTACAGCATCGCGTGCTTCGAGTTCGCCCAGCCGCAACATGAGCGGCTCGACGGCCTCCTCCACCGCCGCCGTGATGGCGGCCTGGATTTCAGAGATACCCAGTGACTTGTCATCCGGAAGGACTGCTGGTATTGATTTTGACTTCCGAAATTCGAGAAACATTCGGATCGTCAGATAAACGAAGGTGAATACGATCAGGGGGATGAGGATATCTTCCATGCCGGCTTTCGGGGGCTTGATTCGAACGAAGTGGACAATCGAAAGTGGTACGCCTGTCGACTGGTCAGGTTACGTCCCATGCCGGGCGCGGTGCCGCATTATTTTCTATTCGAGCTTCTTTCGCGGGCCGATGGAAGCACATTTCAGGTTTCGTAGTGGGTCGGTGAGAAAGTAAGGTGACGCAGTCGGAAGGGTGCCTTGCAGTGGGTGTGTCTCCGTGCTACCTTAACCAGATGCAGGGGCACGGGGCTTCCTTCCGAATATTCACGCCATCCCCAACTACGCAATGAACCTGGATTTGACCGGCAAACACGCCATCGTCTGCGGTAGCACGCAGGGCATCGGGCTGGCGAGCGCACACGAACTGGCCTCGCTGGGCGCGCGGGTCTGCCTGATCGCGCGGAATGAACAATCGCTTGTGAAGGTAAAAGGCACGCTGCCCACACCATCGGGGCAGGCACACACGCACCTCGTCGCCGACTTCGAGGCACCGGAGACGTTGCGGTGGAAGATCGCGGAGTACGTCGCGGACAATGCGCCGGTACACATCCTCGTCAACAATACCGGCGGTCCACCCGGCGGACCGGTGTCGGAGGCGACGGAAGAGGCCTTCGTCCGCGCCTTCCGGATGCACGTGCTGTGTAATCAGATCCTCGTGCAGGCAGTCATTCCCGGCATGAAAGCCGCCGGATACGGTCGTATCGTCAATGTCATCTCGACCTCGGTGAAACAGCCGATCCCGGGGCTCGGGGTGTCGAATACGATCCGAGGGGCAGTGGCGAACTGGTCGAAGACGCTGGCGGGCGAACTCGGACCGTTTGGGATCACCGCGAACAATGTGCTCCCCGGCGCGACGGATACCGTCCGACTGCACGCCATCATTGAAAAGAAGGCCGAGAAGGCCGGGGTGTCCGTCGAGGAGGCGGCTGCGGCCATGCGGGCGGCCATCCCGGCACGGCGGTTCGCCCGGTCCGAAGAGATCGCGGGCGCCGTCGCCTTTCTCGCCTCCCCTTCCGCGGGGTATATCAACGGTATCAATCTGCCTGTCGATGGCGGGCGGACGGGGTGCCTGTAGCATATGGTAAGCCTTCACAATTATATCGACGGCGCCCTCGTCGCGCCGAAAAGCGGGCGCTACCTCGACAACGTGAACCCGGCCACGGGCACTGTATACAGCCGCATTCCCGACTCCGATGCCGCCGACATCGATGCGGCTGTGGCGGCGGCGAAACGGGCCTTCCCGGCGTGGTCCGCGATCACCGCCGAGGATCGGTCGAAAATCCTCCTTCGCCTGGCGGACCTCATCGAGGATCATCTCGAAGAACTGGCCCTCGCCGAGAGCACGGACAACGGCAAGCCCCACGCCCTCGCCCGGTCGGTCGACATCCCGCGCGCCGCGCTCAATTTTCGATTCTTTGCCACGGCCATCCTTCATGACGCCACGGAGGCCCACCCGATGGGCGATGCGGCGCTGAATTATACCCTCCGCCGGCCGCTTGGCGTCGTCGGGTGCATCTCGCCGTGGAATCTACCGCTGTACCTTTTCTCGTGGAAAATCGCCCCGGCGCTTGCGGCCGGAAACTGTGTGGTCGGGAAGCCCTCGGAGGTCACCCCCGTGACGGCCTTCAAACTCTCAGAACTGGCCATCGAGGCCGGACTTCCACCCGGCGTGCTCAATATCGTGCATGGGACCGGGCCATCGGCCGGCGCGGCGCTAACGGCGCACCCAGACATCGAGGCCATCTCTTTCACCGGCGGCACACGCACGGGATCGGCCATCGCGAAAACCGTCGCTCCGACGTTCAAAAAATTGTCGCTCGAGCTCGGTGGAAAGAACCCCAACATCATCTTCGCGGATTGCCGGTACGAGCAAATGCTCGACACCACCGTGCGCGCCGCCTTCGCCAATCAGGGCGAGATCTGCCTTTGCGGCTCGCGCGTCTTTGTCGAGCGCCCGCTCTTCGACCGCTTCCGGGACGACTTCGTGGCCCGGGTCCGTGGCCTTCGGGTCGGTGATCCGCTCGCAGCCGAGAGTGACCTCGGCGCGGTGGTCTCGGAGGCCCACATGGAGAAGATCCTGTCGTACATCGCCCTGGCGAAAGAGGAAGGCGGGGAGGTGCTCTGTGGCGGCGCGCGCGTCCACCTCGAAGGCCGGTGCGCGGACGGGTATTTCGTCGCGCCGACGGTGATTGCGGGACTCGATGCCGGTTGCCGCGTCAATCAGGAGGAGATCTTCGGCCCCGTCGTCACGATGATGCCTTTCGACGCCGAATCGGACGTGCTGGCGATGGCCAACTGTACGCCGTACGGGCTGGCCTCGGTACTTTGGACGGAAAACCTCACCCGCGCCCATCGGATGGCGGCCCGACTGCAATCCGGCATTGTCTGGGTCAATTGCTGGATGCTCCGGGACCTCCGGACGCCGTTCGGCGGGATGAAGCGGTCCGGTGTCGGACGCGAAGGCGGCTTCCACGCCCTCCATTTTTTCACCGAGCCGAAGAACGTTTGCATCAAACTGGATTGACGAGAAACGCGCGAGCATGAGGATCTAATGGTGAGCGTGTGTCTCTCTTTTCCATTACGAAAACATATGGAAGCGTGTCAACCTGAGCCGGAGGCGAAGGATCTATGTTTGAGGTCGAACGGGCCGTAGGGCATAGGTTCTTCGCATTCGGTCACGATAGCGCGTTTCTCCGGGTGGCGGAGGGCTAAACCGCAAAGGGCGCAAAGAAGGCGCGAAGGACGCATGTCGATGAACAGGGTAGCCGCAACCTGAAGAGCCTGCCCCGCGCGGAGTCAAGGGGATGCGACTACGGGTTGTGGCTTTCGACGAGCGCATGCCTATAACCCCACGTCATCCTGAGCCGGAGGCGAAGGATCTATAGGTGAGGTCGAGTGGGCCGTCGGGCATATATCCTTCGCTGCGCTCAGAATGACGCTAGGTCGTGTTTCGTGCTTCGGTTGTTTGGCCATATTTTGAATGGGGATGCGAGGGCTGTTTCACACCGTCATCCACTTTTTTCACGTCATCCTGAGCCGGAGGCGAGGGATCTATGGGTGAGGGCGAGCAAGCCGTCGGGCATAGATTCTTCGCGGCGCTCAGAATGACGATAGGTCGTGTTTCGTGCTTCGGTTGTTCGGCCATATTTTGAATGGAGCTGCGAGGGCTGTTTCACACCGTCATCCACAATTTTCACGTCATCCTGAGCCGGAGGCGAAGGATCTATGGGTAAGGTCGAGCAAGCCGTCGGGCATAGATTCTTCGCATTCGGTCACGATAGCGCGTTTCTCCGGGTGGCGGCGGAGGGCTAAACCGCAAAGGGCGCAAAGAAGGCGCGAAGGACGCATGTCGATGAACAGGGTCGCCGCACCCTGAAGAGC